>Ga0351874_1048_pt1 | contig 30570 bp, 23 predicted proteins | sample BONcelFGM3001C13_FD_206790 | JGI IMG/M metagenome (GOLD analysis project Ga0351874, IMG submission 206790) | Enriched cells from coal bed in the Powder River Basin, Montana, United States - BONCAT cells FGM rep3 HSBNCT.FGM.300.1.C13 ...
ACAAACGGAAAAGAGACCGGTTATCTCGATTTTCATGGCGTTAAAATTCCTTTTGTTACCATGAACAACACCCCGGAATTGAAAGAACGCGAACCATTGGCGCTTCGCTACGGTCCGCATCTAAAAAAACTCTTCGACATATGGAGGAACAGATGAAAACATTCGACCATATACTGCTTCTAGGCCGGCCGGCATCGGGCAAATCAGAAATTATAGATGCGTTAAAAAAGTTGAGCGACTCCTCGCGCTCCGAAATGTTCCATCTGGGAAAATTTGAAGAGGTGGATGATTTTGTGTGGATCTGGGAGAAATTCATCGAAGACGATCTGTGGGAGGAAACAGGTTTTGATCGCCTCTATTCCCATCGGGAAGGCAATAATTATGGATTAAACGAAGACAAAGGCCAGCTCTTTGACTTCATGCTAGTCAAGATGAGCCGTGAGGTGGAGGATCGCTATCTTTCCAATCCTTCGTTTTATGATCACGGAACTCTCTTTCTGGAATTTTCCCGAGGCGGGGATTTTGGATATACCCATTCCCTTCCCTTGCTTTCAGATGAAATTCTAAGGCGTGCCGCCATACTCTACGTCGAGGTTTCTTTTGAAGAGTCGGTGCGTAGAAACAACGCCCGCTACGAGGAGAAGAAAAAACATTCCGTGCTTGCCCACAAGGCCACCGATCGCGTTGTGAACGCCTTTTATCGCACCAACGATTGGTCCGATATCACGGGTGGACATGACGAAGGGCGAATTGAAGTGCGCGGAATCGAGATCCCCTTTGTGAACGTCAAAAATGAACCCGAAATAAAGGATCCGGCGCTTCTTGCAAACCGCTATCAGCCAAGGCTAAGAAAACTTTTCGAAATGTACTCGTCGAAATAGGAGGCAGCTCATGGATATATTCAAATATCTTTTTGTTTTAGGTCGGCCGGCATCGGGCAAATCTGAGTTCATCGATTATATGAAAAAACTTTCCGTCGCCGACCGCGCGGCCAAATTTCACATCGGCAACTTCGAGGAAGTGGACGATTTTCCGTGGATATGGGATGCCTGCACGCAAGACGACCGTTTGGAGGAGCGGGGCGAGAAGCGCCTTCACTCGACAAAAACCGAAGAGGGCTACAATTTAATCGATCCGCTCTTTCGCAGCAAAAATCAGGGAAAGTTCAACGATGCTATACGCGGAAAATTTGCAGACGGTGCAAAATTCTTCGATGAGGGCACCCTTCTCATCGAATTCGCGCGCGGCCGGGCCGACGGTTTCAAGGTAAGCCTTGAAAAAATGGATGTGGCAATCTTAAAAGAAGCGGCGATACTCTACATAGATGTGTCTTTTGAGGAATCTTTCCGTAAAAATGGCGCCCGCTATGATGCTTCGAAAAAGGAATCGATACTTTTTCACAAAGTTCCAGACAAGGACATGTACGAGTATTTCATAGAGAATGATTGGAAGCGGATAACCGACGGAAAGCCAAAAGGTTATCTCTCGATTTCAGGAATCGACCTTCCCTTCGTCACCATGCCAAATGAACCCGAATCCATCGTGCCAGTAGTTTTGGAAGAAAGGTATGGCACCGCCCTTTCTATGCTATGGGCGCTTTTTCAGTCCGGCAGCCGCAATCCGATTTCAAACCTTCAGGTCGCAAAGAAAGAATGACGAAAGAGATTAAAAAAAAGCTGGAGAAGCTCTATTGCGATCTAAATCGGCGCGAATTTGTTTCTCCCGACCCGTTGCAGTTTCTCTATTCCTATAAAGATCCCTTGGATATTGAAATAGCGGGGCTTGTGGCATCTTCTCTTGCCTACGGCCGGGTTGCGCAGATTTTAAAAAGCGTCGAAAAGGTTCTCTCAATAATGGGCAATCCGTCGCAATTTTTGAAAAACAACAATAAATCTGAAATGCTCGCGGCGTTTAGCGGCTTCAAACACAGGTTCACGACAGGTGACGAAATGGCCGTCATGCTCTTTGGCGCAAAAAGGGCGATTGAGGAATATGGTTCGCTTGGCTGTTGTTTTGCGGCTGGAATATCGTCAGACGATACAACTCTTCTGCCGGCCATGGCACTTTTTGTCCGGGAAATGGACGACTTTGCCGAAAAAACATCGAGCTATCTGCTGCCCTCGCCTGAATCGGGAAGCGCCTGCAAGCGTCTTAATCTATATCTACGCTGGATGGTTAGAAAAGATGCCGTAGATCTTGGCGTATGGTCGCAGATCGATCCGTCAAAGCTTATAATTCCCATCGATACGCACATGTATAAAATCGGCACAAAATTGGGATTTACGTGCCGTAAACAGCCAAACCTGATGACGGCTGTGGAAATCACAAGAGGTTTTAGGGAAATTTTACCTGAAGATCCGGTGAAATACGATTTTGCCCTAACGAGGTTGGGAATTCATTCTGATCGAAAAATATCGGATGGGCATTTTTAAAAAACATCGACTGGATAAAAAATGGAGTTTTCAAAGATGTCCAAATAATGATTGGACTTCATTTCACGCTTCGGCTAGCGATGATGATCATGAAAGAGGCCATGCTATACGTCCGTGAGAATGACGGCAGGATACGATGTTTGCTTTGCCGACATGCCTGCCTCATAGACGACGGAAAAAGCGGAATATGCAATGTAAGAAAAAACGAAAACGGAAGACTTTTTTCGATATTTTACGCAAAACCCGTTGCCATCGCCACAGACCCGATAGAGAAAAAACCGTTTTTTCATTTCAGTCCCGGATCGCGCGCTCTCTCCATCGCCACGCCCGGCTGCAACTTTCAGTGCGACTTCTGCCAAAACTGGGATATCTCGCAGTACGGTCGCAACTCATCCAGGGAAAATGCGAAACTTCGCACAATCTCGCCGGGGGAAGTCGTAGCCGCGGCAAAAGCGGACGGATGTAAAAACATTTCCTACACCTATACCGAGCCAACCATTTTTTTTGAATATGCCTATGACATTGCAGTTCTCGCAAAAAAAGATGGCCTGTCAAACAACTTCGTAACCAACGGTTACATGACGCGCGCAGCGCTTGATGTGATAGCGCCGTATCTGGACGCTGCCAATGTGGATCTCAAGGCGTTTCGAAAAGACACCTACAAGAGGGTCATGAAGGCAGAACTTAACGGCGTGCTAGACACCATAAAATATATGAAAGAACTGGGTTTGTGGCTGGAGATAACAACGCTTATTGTACCCGGAATGAACGACGACGAAAAAGAACTCGCGGATATCGCGGATTTTATCGCTGACACGGGTTGCGATATACCGTGGCACCTAAGCCGCTTCGTGCCTCACTACAGGATGAACGACCGCGGGGCCACGCCGATTAGCACCTTGAGAAAGGCATACGAACTAGGGAAAAAAGCGGGGCTTCGCTATGTATATCTTGGAAATGTTCCCGGCGACAAAAACGAAAATACGCTGTGCTATGCCTGCAATGCAATCCTAATAAAAAGGACCGGCTTTGCCATCGAGGAAAATCTCATTTTGCGTAACGGTGATTGCCCTTTCTGCAAAACGCTAATAGACGGCGTAATGATGTCGGGAAAACCCGTAACTCGTAAAATCCGTGACTCGGGAATCGGGACTCGGAACCCGGAAACCCGTGAACCGTAAAATCCGGGATTCGGGACTCGGGACCCGTAACTCGTGAATCGCCTTATCGTCGCCGTTTCATCGCTTCATCATCGCAGTACCATCGCAGTTTCGTCGCATCATCATCGCTTTTTAAAACGAGAAAACTGAAAACCCGTAAACCGTAAACCGTGAACCGTGAAATCCGGAATTCGGAACTCGGGACTCGGGACCCGTAACTCGTGAATCGCCTTATCGTCGCTCCATCATCGCACTATCGTCGCACTTTCATCGCTTCATCATCGCAGTTTCGTCGCACCATCATCGCTTTTTAAAACGAGAAAACTGAAAACCCGTAACCCGTAAACCGTAAACCGTGAACAGAGAACTGATAACCGATAACTGATAACCGAAAACTGTTTTTAGATAACTGTTTTTAGAGATGAGTCCTGAATTTGATTGTGCTACCATAGGTCAAATCAAAGCCATGATTTCAATATACATACATATCCCTTTTTGCATAAAAAAATGCGACTACTGCGATTTCTATTCCGTTCCCATGTCAAAAGAGGAGCTTCCGGTGGCGCGTTTTACTAGCTCGCTGCTTTGTCAGATATCCGCTTCTCGTGTTTTGGGCGCTTTTGGCGACAGAGAAATTAAAAGCATTTATTTCGGAGGCGGAACTCCTTCGCTCCTGCCGGCCGGTTTTTTCGGAAAAGTGCTTGAGGCAATAGACGGCCAGTTTCGTGTGGCAGATGATGTCGAAATATCTTGTGAGGTAAATCCCAAGACGACCGATGCGATGTGGTTTCGGGAGGTAATGGAAGCGGGGGTAAATAGGATATCGATAGGGGTTCAATCTTTCGACGATGAACTTTTAATGTTGCTGGGACGCGCACATTCTTCCTGCGATGCTATGGCCTGTATAAGCCAGGCGATCGATGCCGGTTTTGAAAATACCGGGCTCGACTTCATCTATGCGATACCAAATGAAGGCATTGACGTTTTAGAACGTGACCTCAGAAAGGCCATGAGCTTTCAGCCCCGGCATATTTCCGCTTATGCGCTCACAGTCGAGAATGATACCGCTATAAAAAAAAGGATTGACTGTAAAGAGCTATGCCCAATTTCCGAAGAAGCCGCCCTGCAGCAGTCAAGGCTTGTACCTGAAATGCTAGGAAGTCTGGGGCTTGAAAGATATGAAATTTCGAATTTCGCCAAGGCGGGATTTGAGAGTATCCACAATTTAAACTATTGGCGCTATGGTGAATATCTGGGCTTCGGGCCCGGCGCGGTGTCGTTTCTTATGAACGATTCTGAAGGATTTTTCGCCCGAAGATGGAAGACGAAGGCTAAGGCGCATGCTTTTCTTGAAGGCGTTTTCGATATTTCGGAAGATGATCGTATCGACGTAAAAACTGCGATGTTCGAATTTTGTTTCATGGGCCTTCGCACCGTTGAAGGGCTGGATTTAAAACGCTTCCGACGGCTTTTTTGCAAAGATCTCGAAGACGTTTATGGCAAGGTGATCGAAGAGCTTCGCCGGGAATCCTTGATTTCAACAGCCGCCGGTCGCGTGAAGCTTACCGACAGGGGTTTTGAATTATCCAATCTGGCATTTGAAATGTTCGTTCCCAATTCATAATAAGGTCTGTGCCCAGTGGGTTTTCGGTGACACAAACGGCTGTTTTTCGTTGTATTAGGGCTTTAAAAGGCGTAAAAGTGACATCTCTGAAAGGGGGCCTTGCTCACACGTGAAACTCCAATTTTTAGGTGCAACCGGCACCGTAACTGGTTCAAAATTTTATCTTTCAAACGGCTCAAATTCCTGGCTTGTCGATTGCGGTCTCTATCAGGGTCTCAAGGATCTGCGCCGCAGGAATTGGCATCCTCTTCCATTTAAGATCGAGGATTTAAGCGCCGTGCTTCTCACGCATGCCCACATCGATCACTCAGGATATGTGCCGATAATAACCCGCGATGGTTTCAAAGGACGGGTGTTGGCCTCGGCGCCGACAGTCGATCTTTGCAAAATATTGCTCCCGGATGCCGGATATATTCAAGAGGAAGATGCGAAATTTGCCGCTAAAAAAGGATTTTCCAAACACGCAAACCCGATGCCGCTTTATACCTATGCCGATGCGGTAGCCTCGCTTGCATATCTGGAGTCCATCGAGGATAGGCAGTGGTACGACCTGGATGAAAACGTGCGGATGATGCTCCGTCCAGCGGGACATATTCTCGGCTCCAGGGTCATCAACATTTCGGTGAAAGATCGCTCCAAAAAGTTCAACATAATGTTCTGCGGTGATCTCGGCACCTATGATTCGCTTATCTCCGTCGATCCGGGGCATGTCAAATCGGTTACGTATCTGGTGTTGGAATCGACCTATGGCGATCGCCTTCATGAAGAGGAGGACCTACTCGATCGTTTCGAGGGAATAATAAACAAAACCATCGCTCGCGGCGGCAAAGTCGTTATACCGGCATTTGCCGTGGGTAGAACCCAGGAAGTTCTTTACATACTCAAACAACTGGAGATGCAGGGAAGGCTTCCTAACATTCCGATATACCTAAACAGCCCGCTGGCAATCGATGCGACAGATATCTATATAAAATATTCTCACGAGCACGACTTCTTCAATGAAAACGTAAAAGATGCAAAAAATGCTTTTGAACCATCAAGGCTTGTCTATGTTCATGATCCCGAGGAATCGAAATCTTTAAATAAACTTGAAAATCCGGCGATTATTATTTCGTCATCTGGCATGATGACCGGAGGAAGGATACTTCATCATCTAAAAGCATATCTTCCGGATCCTAAATCCACTCTCGTGATTACCGGGTTTCAGGCGGCCGGTACGCGCGGAAGGTCCATACTCGACGGTTCGAAGACCATCAAAATACACGGCATGCCGGTTGCGATAAATACCGAAATTGAATTTGTGGAATCGTTAAGCGCCCATGCGGATTATGAAGATATCATGCGCTGGCTTGGTGGTTTTGAAAAACCACCCAAGACCACCTTTCTAGTTCACGGCGAACCAGATGCCGCCGCGGCGCTTCAAAAACGCATAGTTGACGATCTCGGCTGGCATGTGGAAGTGCCAAAATATTTAGACACGGTTAAACTCTGAAAAAGGAGGGGACATGAAAAGAAGCACAATCTGGATTTTGGCCATAGTAGTTGCGATGCTCGCCGGTCTTTGCATAGTGAAATACAATGCCCTTGCGACAAACGATCAGGCGCTTGAAAATGCTTGGGCACCACTTCAAAACATCCTTAGGCCGCGGTACGACGCAGTTCCCAAATACGTAAACGAGGTCATCCTCTATACTGGAAAGGGAGATTCAACGACAAAGTCGCTAAGCGAAACCTATAAGGAGTTTCAAGAAGCGCGTAACTATGAAGATCAGATAAGATCCGCAAATAGGATAGAAGAGGCCCTCTCCGTGTCGATCATCGAGGCGGGGCAGCGCTATCCCGGAATTGCATCGCATTATCAATTCATGAATCTCAAGGCTGGTTTTCAGGCTTCGAGCGTTCAAATACAGCCACTTGCGGATGCTTACAACTCTGCAGTGGATAGGTACAACACCTATGTGAGAAAGTTTCCAAACGATCTCGTGGCTCTAATCTTGGGTTTCCAGAGCAAGGCACCTTATTTCATGAGGCAAGGCTAGCAGAAAATGATTTTAGGAGCTTTTTTCAGATGAAAATTTTCAGGACGCTTTTTCAAGGAAATTCCTGGCTGTTTCTGGGTTCGTGTTGCGGCGGATCGACAGGGGCTATCATCGTTCATCTAAACGCGCTGTTTCGCGGGGCGGGTTCCTTGGCCATTACAACCTCTGTCGATCTTTCCTATTCTACCGGGCTTGGCATGGTTGGCGGCATCATAGGCGGGGTGGTTGGAAGTTTTGTCGCAGGTATGCTTGTAAAATCAGATGTCGTTTTCAATCTCGGCGCATCTCTTGGGATAGGCCTTATAAATGGCTTTATCTCGGGTGCTATAACCGGTCTTTTAATAGGCGTTATCCATAGTTGGTATCCGCATTTGATAAGTCCTGCAGCAATGTTTATGGCTCTAGCGGTGGTAATCTGCGCGGCATTCATCATTTCGCTTTTCTGGAAAAAAGAAGAGTAGAGCAAACGCTACCATTTAGATTCGATAGCTGGCAAGGTGCGCTCTATAGAAGCGACATAACCGGCCACCTCGGGAATTATCGTATCTAGGTTGCCATTTAAAACATAGCGTGCAGCCAGCGTTAGGTTGCTGTTATAGGCGATGGCTATGGCGTGACCGGGCTTCGATGGCAAGCTGGGATGCTTATCAAAGAAGTAAGCTAATTGAGTGTCTTCTGGTATCCCCTCACGATTTAACTGCGCGCATATGGATTCACGCTTTCTGTCGATTATGAGAAATATGGCAAGAAGAGCGTTGTCGAGATCGCAAGCGGTTTGTGCGAATTCATTTGGAAGTGTTCCGGGATAACGTGCCACGATATCTTGGTGGGTGATAGATGTTATCTGGGCTATCCCTTGGGCGCCTCTAGGACTTTCGATGTTTGAGTAAGCCTCGTTGCCATCAAGCGCCACTGCCAAATGCACCGAATCCATGTAGTCCCTGACCTCATCATCGGATTTTGCGCGGACGATGCCCGACCAATGTTTCTCCGCATATATAATAGAGAGTACGTATTTATCGGCTATTCCCTTTGTAAGAGGTGTGTTTCCAGAGCCAGGAACCCGCGAAACTATTTCTTTATCTCCTATAGTTTTTCTGGCTTTGCGAATGCCTTCAAGTATGCGAAGCATTCCCATCGGTGCTATCCAAGGACAATTGGTCTTGATGTTTCTTTTGAAAACTTTGAATTTATCTCCAGCGCGCTTGACGGCAAGGACAATAACCCCTTCGTCTTTTGCGTAAAATGTGTTTGCCCGAACTTCGACCGTTTCTATAGAGCCTGTTCTGCTGTCATAGAGCATGACGAACTTCATGCCCTGTTTTGGTTTGCTGTCCTTTATGGCGGAGTATTGTGCTGTTACCGCGTCAAGAGGAACTATTTCTCGGACAAGCGCTGCTACATCCTTTAGTTTTCCGCTGCTATCGCGAATGGTTTCCAGAAATCTTAAAAAATTTTCAGGAGATAATTCATGCGCTCTTGCCTTTATATAAAACGAAAGCGCCTTCATATTTGTTTCATATTCGAGATAGGTAAGTTCTCCTCTCGCGATTTTCTTTTTTGCTAATTTATCCAAATCTATCAGTATATTCCCAATAAGGGCTATGCCGGCAATGGCATCATTGCGTGGCATTGTCTCCAGTTCGGGAACTATCTCAATTATGAAATTTCTATTGCCAGCCGATATCATTTTATCCCCTTCTACAACAAAACTCCAAAGAGCGAATTGCCTCATAAAAAATGTTACCGAAGTAAGTAGTTGAAGAGGATCGTTGACTCATAAATCGATGTTACCGAACATCGACTCCTTTTGAAAGGAGATAAAACATGAGTCCACGATCGAAGAGGGAATATACCGAGGCAATTTATCTGCGTTATAAGAATGCCTCCCGCCGGGGCAAAACTGCCATTTTGGATGAATTTTGCACGACCTGCGGTTATCATAGGAAGTACGCCATACGCTTGCTCCGAAGGTTTAAACGTTTTACCAAGCCCAAGCCGAAAAGACGCGGCCGGCCTTGTATTTATAGCAGAGACATCATTCTAAAACCCTTGAAAAAGATATGGTTGGCTTCAAATCTCCCGTGTTCAAAACGGCTTAAGGCCATAATACCCCTCTGGTTACCCGGATATCAGGAAGAGTTTGATCGGCTTAATGAGGAGACCCTTTGCGCGCTTAAAACCCTTTCCGCTTCAACTATCGACAGGCTCTTGAACCACACTAGAATAAAATACACAAAACGAGGCCGGTCGACCACAAAGCCGGGAACTCTTCTAAGAAAGCAAATCCCCTTAAAAATGAACCAGTGGGATGAATTTCGTCCGGGCTTTCTCGAAGCCGATACTGTGGCCCACTGCGGCGAATCCCTGTCTGGCATGTTCGCCTACACCGTTGATCTCGTTGATATCGCCACAGGATGGACCGAACAGAGGGCTGTTTGGGGAAAGGGAGAGACCGGAGTCTTGGAACAAATCAGAGATGTAGAATCTCTCCTGCCCTTTCCCATTCTTGGCTTCGATTCTGATAACGGGTCTGAGTTTCTGAATTATCACCTGCTGAGGCATTTTATCGAAAGAAAAACGCCCATCCAGTTCACCAGAAGCAGGGCCTACCACAAAGATGACAATGCACATATAGAACAAAAAAACTGGACGCATGTACGTCAATGGCTTGGATATCAACGGTTAGATCATCCAGACGTTGTGCCGCTTCTCAATAAACTCTACCGTAGCGAATGGAGGCTGTTTCATAATTTCTTCTGCCCCTCGGTAAAACTCATTTCTAAAAAACGCATTGGCTCACAAACAATCAAACACCACGATATCCCCAAAACACCCTATCAGCGTATCATAGAATCACACCTGATCGATCCCGCTATCAAACGGACACTTACCAATCAGCTTGCAAAGCTTAATCCTTTTCTATTAAGAAACCAGATGGAAATAAAACTTAAACAGGTGTTCTCGCTTTTGACCAAACCGATAAATTAAAAAATGAAATTTTTAAAGAAAGAAAAAAAGAAGCAAAAAAAGAAAGAAAATAAAGGACGGGGGAAGAGCTCTGGGACCTTTGGGAGTCCCAGCTCTTCCCCTCGATTAGAAACTACAAAACAATGGAGTCCACCTTGCTTCTCGGTAACATTTATTATGAAGCAACGATTCTGTCTCTACAGCAATCTTGGGTAACATTTATTTATGAAGCAACTGGAGAGTGGGAACAAAGCTGGCAAACGGCGGTAATTCGGTAGTGGGTATCGCTGGCATCGTCGTGCGGTCAAAAACCGTTATTGATGAATCGGCGGGTTTGAAAATGGTCATGTCTTCGCCGGGATCGTGCGTGCGTCCAAAAAGCATATCCGCTATATGCTGCGCGACACGTGCCACGGATGATACTGGTATCTCGGAGCTTGACAACTTGAGGGCCTCCCTAAAAAAATGAACGTTCATAACATTATCGGCAGATAACTCCCTAGAGTTGCGCAACCTCCGGTCCCGGAGTAAAAAGGGACGGAGTAAATTAGTTAAGTCGTTGAAAAGGCTAAGGTTAAGGTTAAGGCTAAGGTTCTATTATAATAAATCTCGACCTCGACCTTAACATTGCTCCGTCCCTTTTTACTCCGGAACCGAAAAAAAGACCGGTTACCACGCAACTTTGCCTAAAAATTGCCGATAATAGATGTGAAAGGGATTTGGGGCCAGATATGGAGGACGATAACAATGGTTGAACCTGCCAGAACTGCCACAATAAGAGCTGTAGGTCCCTATAGCGTACGAACAGAACCGTCACAACATGGCGGCCAATCATCCTCGGGAACCGTTGTTGGAGGCGAATTTGAAGGCGAATATATAGGTTCCTGCGGTCAGTACTCTTCAATGACCCGAATCCATGCATTTTCAATGTCAGGAGCGGAAGCAAGGGCAATTAGGGATCAATTCTCTCTTGATAGGGGATCGCTACACCTTGATTTCGCAAGATCCGAAGCGGGCCATGCAGGACAATACTGCATTACTTCAGACGCAACTCTTATAGCCAAAATCAAGGAAGGCCTTGACTGTGAAAAAATCCCAGCCGATCGTTGTGAAGAGATAAAATCAGAATTTGCAAGACTTATCGATCCAACGGGCGCAACAGATAATTTGATGGCAAGATATCCCGTTTCGTCCGCGATTGCATTAAGCGCTCTGGGTGCCGTCGTATTTGTCGGATTGTTGAATGGACTACCGGCTATGCTGAGGTCCATAACAACGCGTCTTGAATTCAGACAACAGATAGCGGAGGCAACCGCATTGTTGGAAGCTTATCGTAAGACGATTGTTAATCCCGAATACCGGCAGTTTGTGAGTCGTCAATTTCAGCAACTCGTACCTAGTGTACGAGCATTTATGAGACAATTTAAAGATGTGGAGTTAGAAAGAAGAATCGCGGCACTCGTACAGGATGCGATTGAGAACCCGACGACCACATCAGGGAGTCAGGCTGCCACATCCATTGTTCAGAAAATTGCCGATCTCGGCAGGCGGATAGTTAGCCATACAAGACAGGGTGGATCGATGCTGTGGCATGGGGTAGCCAACGTTACGGCTAGTGGCGTCGGGGTAATGACCATGGGCATCGGGGTCATGATAGGCAAATACGGAGCAATTAAAGGAGCAGCTATCATCGGCGGTGGCATAACTGTTGCTGCCGCAGCGGGTTTAGGGATTGGTTATCTTGCCGATCAAGCGGTTGGTAAATTTGGCGACGGCAGAACGCTTTCGGATCGACTCGGGGATAGAAGTGAACCCGCTATCGGAAGACCCGGATTTAGATTTATCAAGGATACTCCGTAGAAAAAACCGTAAACCGTAAATCGTTAATATTTTACGATCATATTCGGATGCATATCTGCGGTGAGATCAATTCCTGAAGTCTTTCTTATGTTTCCATCGACTATCGTGGTCACCTTTTCGGAGGCATAGAGCATCATGCCGTCGGAAGTTATCGTTCCGAAAGCACCCCCATAAAAACCGCGATGCAAAGATTCGTTTTCATCTATGTAGCTCATCACTTTGTGATAGGGAGCTCCGGTTAGATGTTTTGCAGGAAGAAGCCAAGCCATTTCGCCGGCATGATCGAGGTGAGGTGCGCCATCGATGCGGGAGATGGGTGTTTTAGAAGAGATGATGGCTGCGGCCCCTTCGTGGGTGAAGATGGCGGATATCTCGCCGCAGGAAGCGTGGTTTAAAAAAATCTCGGCAGTGGATGCTTCGCCAATAGATTGTTCGTTATGCTGAACTAGATGTATGCATCTTGCGGCATCACTTCTTAGCCACATAAAGGCGGTCTCCGATAGCTGTCTAAATTCTTTCTGGGAAGGCAGCTTTCTGCACATCGCTGCATTTTCATTCCACCGCCATCGGTTAGGAGCATGCGGTCTTGCGCCTTCTAATCTTTCTTTGAGTAAATATGCCTTTGCGCGATGCTCGTCATCGTGGAGTATAAACGAAATTTTTTCGATATTGTCGAATATCGCGATCATTCCAAAAAGTCCGAAATAGCACTGGGGAAATCTCGAGAAACCATTGGGCGGTGCAAAGCCACGCAACGCCTTTGCGCCCTCGAAGCCCACATATCCGAAAAGCCCGCCTGAAAAAGGAATTGATCGATCTTTCGGGGCTTGGCCTGCAAGTTTTGTAAATTTGGAAAGCGCGGAAATGGGAGTGTCAATGGAAGTGTGCCCGTCTATCGTTATAAAGCCACCTGTAAGATTAAATGAATTTTGGGGTGAATACCCCATAACCGAATATCTGCCAGCAGGGTTTGCGGCATTTCTGGAATCGATACAGAAAAAGCTGCGCTCAGATGACAGCTCCCAGACCGCGGTTTCGAAGGTTACGTTTTCAAGAAGGATTGGAGGCTGGGTGGGGTGAGTCATATACAAAGGATAGAACCACATTCCATCGTCATCGTCAATTCCAGAGCCCGGAAAACCCGAAACCCGGAAAATCCGGGACTCGGAACTCGTAAAACCCGGGACTCGGGATTCGGGATCCGGAACTCGAAAACCCGTAACTCGAAAACCCGTAACTCGAAAACCCGTAACTCGAAAACCCGTAACTCGAAAACCCGGGACTCGCCTCATCATCGCCGTTTCATCGCCTCATTATCGCAGTTTCGTCGCACTTTCATCGCTCTGCCATCGCCTTTTAAAACGAGAAAACTGACAACCGATAACTGAGAACTGAAAACCGAAAAACCCGGAATTTGGGACTCGGGATTCGGAACCCGGAAACCCGTAAAATCGTAAACCGTGAAATGATTTTCCCCGGTCCCTAGCTGTCATGCAAGATTTGGAAACAACTTTGCAAGTACCGGAAGGGTTACCTTTCCGCCCATCGTCTGCAAACCCTTGGCGAGAACCCGGTCCTTTTCAAGCGCGTTCATTACGCCTTCGTTTGCGATTTTGAGCGCATAAGGAAAGGTTGCGGTCGTGAGCGCCTCGGTGGAGGTGTGCGGCGTTAACGCTGGCATGTTCGGCACGGCATAGTGGATTACGCCGTGGGCCTCGTAGGTCGGCGCATCGTGGCTTGTCTGCCGGATCGTTTCCACGCAGCCGCCCTGATCGATTGCGACATCGACTATCACCGAACCGTGTGACATGGCGGCCACATGAGATTGTTTAACTACGTGCGGGGCGCGGTCGCCGGCGACGAGAATTGCGCCTACGAGAAGATCAGCCTTAGTCACCCATTCTTTTATCGACTCGGGTGTGGATCTCACCGCGCGTATGCGGCCTTCATATTTTTTTTCTATGTATTTGAGTTTCTCATCGCTTATGTCGATGATCGTCGTGTCGGCGCGAAGCCCCATGGTCACCTCAGCCGCGTTAAGGCCGACGTAACCGCCGCCTATCACAACCACATTGCCCGGTCTCGTTCCGGTAACTCCGCCTAGAAGCAAACCCTTACCGCCGTGATTTTTGTGAAGAAGATAGGTTCCTACCTGACCGGCCACGCGTCCGGCCACTTCGCTCATCGGAATGAGAAGGGGCAGTTGATGATCGTCGGTTTCCACCGTCTCATAGCCTATTGCAGTGACCTTGTTTTTGCAGAGCGCTTCGGCAAGTTCCGGAACGCTTGCCAGATGCAGATAGGTGAAGATGTTGAGGTCCGGTCTGAAATATTTATATTCGCTGTCTAGCGGTTCCTTCACCTTCACTATAAGGCTCGCTTTTTCCCAGATGCCGTCGGGGTGATCTATTATCGTAGCGCCGGAGGATTTATAGGCGGCATCATCGTAGCCTGAAAGCCAGCCGGCGTTTTTTTCAACGAGCACTGTGTGGCCACAATCGACTAACTTTTTTACGCCATCGGGTCTTACTGCAACGCGCGTTTCTCTGGTCTTGATCTCCTTGGGTACGCCGATGATCATTTGATTCCTCCTTGAAAAAGTTGATTATAACCTAACCTGCGGGAGGGCATATCTAGCCTGAAAGGGTTTTTGGGTCAATCGAATTTAAACCATCGTGGTGCTATAATATAAATGATTTCATGGTGTTATAACTATGACGCAAAAGCCCCTCTTTTTTTACGCGCGGTGTATGGCGCAGCTCGTTTTTTTTGAATAAATACAGCAACAATTTCATAGAGATGCCGATACAAGACAGGACCTAAAACCATGTTCGGGGACATGAAGTGCAATTTTAAATGTTCCTTAAAGCCTACTTATGAAAATGAATAAAGCATCCCTAATCGTGTTTTGCATTTTTGCATTCGGCCTTTGTGCGTGCAGCCAAGGCACGCAAAAGAAAATGTCGCCTGATTTTTCGGATTACCCTAAAACGCCTTTTACGATTTACGACGAATCGGATCTCATCGGGGGACCTGTGGCTCAGGGTCGCATAGGCGATGTGCTGCTTTCAAACGATCGAATACGCGTCGTCATACAAAAGCCGTCTAAAAATTCCGGTCTAAATTCTTTTGGCGGAAATATTATAGATGCAGATCTTCTTCGCGATGGAAAGGAGGGATACGACAATTTCGGATCGCTTTTTCCCTTGGTGAACATCGAGTGGACGGTGAACTATTACAATTACGAAGTCATATCCACCGGCGAGAACGGCTCCCCCAAGACACTGCGCGCCTACGGTAAAATCGACGTCTATGATTATCTAGATCTCGATTTCATAGGCGAGGTGGCAGAGGCCATAGTCGGACAGCGCATCCAATTTTCCAATCGCTTCGATGACAGACGAAACCCTTTCGAGATATACGATGATCTCAAAGGCGTCAGTCGTGAGGTCGTCACCGATTACATACTAGAGCCGGGCAAGAACTATGTAAAAATAGAAACCACCTACATGAACGATGGCGACGGAGAAGCCAGAATGCCTGTGGGGCAGTTTCTAAACGGATCGGGCGAGGTTTCGACGCTCGTGCCCGGAGTTGGTTTTTCTCCGGATCTCATGACTCAGGTGGGAACCAACACCCCCGCTGTGATATACGCCGCTTTTCCGGGTGCAAAGGTATCTTACGGGTTTTTTTACGATGCGAGTTCGTTTAAAGATCCGCAAAATGGAGGACAGCTTACCACAACCTCGGTGAGTTTTTCAGGTCTTACCGGAATCATGTTTGGAGAGGAGTTTTTAAAACTCGCACCTCCGGGTGGCGGAGATCCGATAATAAATTTCGCCATACCACCGAAATCGTCGAGAACTGTAACGAGCTATTTCGTGGTGGGTGGACCATCTGCCGGCAGCGTGATGGATGCCGGGCTGGGTGCCGTGGGCGCAGCCTCAAGGCTTCTTTCCGGATCCGTCAAAGATGCAGGAGGTAGGCCGGTTAAAGGCGCCACGGTGGCCGTCATGTCGGGCAATTCGACTCTCATTACCTATACAACCGACGCAAAAGGGATATTTTCCGGATATCTTCCAACCGGAGGCAACGAGGCGTCGAGGCTTTTTGGAAAGGGAAAATACAGGATTTTGGTCGAGCATTCCGGACATCATAAAAACGGCACCACCGAGGCCGGAGAATGTCTTCCCCAAGAAATAGATCTTATGGTGAAGGATGGTGCGCAGGTGGTTTGCACGCTGGGCGAAACGACCAAAATAGAGCTTGCTCAGGCGGTTATCGATGCCGAAACCGGTGCGGCCATTCCCGCAAGGCTTACGATAGTCGGTGAAGACCCAAGCCCAAACAAGACGGGCGTTGCAGGAAGATTTTACGACACCATTCACTGGGAGCCGGTGTTTGGGATCGTCGATTTGAAGTACATAGGTGTGAATGGAACGTTCGATCTTACCGGAGAGAAAAGTTTTAACCTGGAACCCGGAACCTATCTGTTCGTTTTCAGTCGCGGGCCTGAATATGATTCGTATGAGGTGCCGGTAATCGCCGTTTCAGGCGAAACATTTGTCATACCGATCGTCTCGCTTGCAAGGGTCGTGAAGACGCCGGGTTATATAAGCGCGGATATGCATCTTCACTCGATAACGAGTCCAGATTCTTCCGTTTCTCTTGGGCTTCGGGCCCTTTCGGCCGCAGCCGAGGGGATAGACATTCTCCAGTCAACCGATCACGATTATCTTACGGATTTTTCCGGAGCGGTAGCGGCTATCGAAGACCGCGGTTTGATAAACAGAGGCAGTATAAAAACATCGGTCGGTGAGGAAATAACCCCCAATCATTACGGCCATATCAACACCTATCCTTTGGAGGCTGATCCCTCGCATCCCGATATGGGCGCCATCGACTGGAGCGCCTCGGAGTTGGATGCCATCTCGCCTTCACCAGATTATGGAATGTCCGTAGATGAGATAATAGAAAAAGTGCTGGCCGATCCGAAAGACAAGGTCATACAGTTAAATCATATCATGGACAATCCGACAGGAATGCCTCTGGCGTGCGGATGGGTTACGTCGCCGTTTTATATGAAGGACTTCGGCGTGGCTGCGCTTTCAAGCTATGCCGATCCCATCGAGAGGAGGATGCAATCAAGAAGCGATGGAGGAACTTCGTTTCCCATAGAGTACGGTGGATCAGGGCTTGTTACGACGCGTTTTACCGCCATCGAGCTTATGATAGGTCAACAGATGCACGACACTGAAAAGCTGCTTTCAAGCTCTCTGCCCACTTGGTTTAACCTGTTAAACTTAGGGGTGATAGCAACTGCGGTTTCAAGTTCGGACAGTCACCATGCTGCGCCAAACCCGATGGGCCTTCCGAGAAATTTTATTGCGTCGAGCGTAGATCCGGATGACGGGTTCGGAGGCTCGCATCGTGAGATAGATCTTGGCGAGTATGCAAGAAACATCAATGCTCACCGAGTTACTGTTTCGGCAGGACCAATAGTGATGATGCACGCTCTTTCCGGGGATGGTAAAAAAGCCGATATCGGCGATGTGACGATTGGCAGAAAACACAAGATTACAGTCAGCGTCAAGGCGCCCGATTGGGCTTGGTTTGATACGGTGGAAATATTTTCAAACACCGAACCAGTTCCGGTTGACGATGCAACAGGTATTCCCATGCAAGGAACCGCTGCCGATCCCGCAGAGTTTTACAAACCCTATCGTACGCCCAAATATTCCTATTTACCCACAGCCTCTTTCAGGCTTTCAGACGGCACTCTCGAGGGGTGGAAGGAAGAGGGTGGGTTAATAAGTGCCGAGGTGTCTTTTGAACTGGAAGTCAACGAAGATACCTGGGTCGTTGCGATGGCGCGCGGCACCAAGAGGACGGAAGGGTATAGGTCCCTTTTCCCTGTCAGGACGAACGTTCTGAAAAAAAGCGGTGATGCGCCCGATTCGTTCGATCCTTTAGATCTTTCATCGTTTCACGCTGACAAAAAAGTTGGCGCCTCCGCTTGGGGATTTACGAATCCTATTTTTATAGATGTGGACGGCGATGGATTTATCTCCAAGTATGTCCGGGAAGGCATCTCTCCTATCAAGTGATTTCGGGACCGGGAATCGGGGACCATGAACCGAGAACCCCCGTGTCATTTATTTTTGGCATATTAATTGCACTAAAATCGTCTTCGTTCAGTGGATGCAGTGGATGTGCGATTTTAACATTTAACAAAGGAGGGGAGTATGACCGGCGGTGGTGAAAAAATAGGACCTCTGTCAGCTAGAGGAGGGGCACAGGAAGGTTCAGAAGTTCGCGGTCCAAGCAGAGAGCTGCCAGGTGGTGGCAGACAGGAGACTATTCAATATGCTAGTGGGGCGAAGAAATTCGAAACATTCAATAAAATAGGTGAGAAAGTAAGGGAGGACCTTTGGTTGCCTAAAGAGGTGGACCAAGACGGCCAAGAGCAGATTACCCGCATTACTAAAAGATATGAAGGTGGGAATCTTGTTGCAACAGATATGGATACCTTTCCAATTCTCGAAAAAAGACAGGGTTCCAGTGGAATAGAGGTGGTGACTTCGTATGAAATACAGGGGCAAGGAGAGAGAAGTCCTCGATTTTTTGTTACAAAGCAGAGCGTTTATGAGCCGGTCGAAGATGATAATGGAGAGGTTAGGTTACAGCATACACAATCGTTTTATTATCGCCCCCACGATGACGATACGGTTCGGGTTGACGTGGCGTATTTTGGCGAAAATGGCGCAGTGGAGCGAGAGGATCAAAGCCGCGTCGTTTCTTTGCGAGAAGCCCACACGATTCAAGACGCTGCTCGTGACAAAACTAATCCTGATATTAGAACCGATGCTGCAGCGCTTGCGCGCATTCTAGGGCAACCTGCGTCAACGGTTGGTCATCCCATATTTAGTGGGTCTCGCGTTAGCGGGAAGAAATGATCGAGTGCTTGGGATTTGGTCTTTAGCGATTATGTGTAAAGAAACTTGCAAGCGATGGGTCCAGTGACAGCAGGGTGTCTATAGGCAAAAGATTATCTTGTTCTTCTGTTGGAAGTGTAACGCCATCTCTGACGTCGAGATGTCGGTTTCTGTGGTGTAAAAAGGTTACGGAAAGCAGTGGAACTATGGTCCACTTTTTATGTTCTGCAGGGAATGCGTGATATGGCTTGACCGGATCGGCAAACAAAATCTTTTCCTCTATACGTACGAAAGCCGAGAGATGATTTTCTTCATCCCCAAGTAGGTCGGTCGTGATATAGGCTATTCCGGCGTCGAGTCCGGCCATCTTCATCATAGTGTAGAGCAGCATGCTGTTTTCTGTGCAGTCGCCTTTGCCGTATTTTATGGCGAGTAGAGCGGAAAGCTCGGGTGATAGGGCAAAATTTGGGATTAATTCCTGCACGAATTCGAGAAGTCCCTGTGCAACACGGTATTGGGCTGCAGTTGATATAATATTTTCTTCACTGTTGGATGCCTCCAGAGCTTCGCGCCAAATTTCTATGATGCGGTTGCGAATCAGGAGACGCGCTTCGACGTCGTCCTTCGTAGTAGGATTTCCGTCGTATAGCACAGCAGGGACGCGAAATCCGAGCTGCCACGCTTTGAATGTAAATAGATTTCGTTCGTCCTCAGGGACGATGTCTCCAAGCGGTAGGATCTCATTTTCGATAATTTCTGTGGCTCTTGCGTAAATTTCCTGTGGCTCAAGGTTTCCGTTCGGCCGGGCTAAATGATCTGTAGGGGCGGAGAAGCCCTTTCCAACGAGGCCAGTATCCAAGGTTTGAATGGTTTCGCCACGTTCTGCGAGTAGTTCGCACAGCTCCCCTGCAAGTGGATAGCTTGTTTTAAGCGATGAACACATTGTGCTTTCGCGGGGTGTTTGAGGTGTCATCCGGGGTATGGGTGCCATATGCCTTCTTATCGCAGTATAGACAAAAAAGTTGCTAAATAACCGGTCTTTTTTTTGCCCCCCAAAAAAGACAGGGTAAACAGTTGTCGGTTATCAGTTATCTATTATCCCCGATCATTATATTTTCTTATATCAAGAAGTATCTCAAGAATGTCGTTGCGGTCGAAATCGTCGCCATAGCAGTTTATCGCCGAGGAGCGACGAGCGGTGTTTGAATTTGAATATTCGTATTTTTTCATCTCCTCGAATATCGGCATGCCCGGAACATTGTAAAATACCGAAGGAGCTATCAGTGTTTCAAGCCCCTTTAAATATCTGACGGTATCTTTTATTTCGCATAGGGACTGTTTGGGAAAACCCAAGATGATATACGTAGTTACCGGCAGACCTATCTGGTTTGCAGCCTTCAATGTCGATTCGTATTTCGCGACAGTTTCGGGACGCAGCATGGAGCATCTCGATTCTACCTCGCCGGTGGCGAGGGCGAGGTCTAGTTTTCGAAATCCGCATTTTTTAAGCAGCGTTATGATTTCGCCATCTAGGTGAGCGGCATTTAGTCCATTGGTGGCCATGAATTCAACTGTTCCGGCGTATTTGGCGGAAACTTCGGAGAGGATCTTCACAGCTCTTGGGCGGTCATAGAGAAAATTGTCATCTTGAAAATCTATTATTCCAATGCCGTGGTTTCTCACGCACTCGTCTATCTCATGCATTACCGAATCTGCGCTGCGCGTTCTGTGAATGAAGCCAGCCACCACATGAGTTGAGCAAAACGAACAGCGGTGGGGACATCCGCGGGTGGTAAGGATCATGGTGTAGCGTTTTTTGCCTAGGGTGTATTTCGAGGCGTCGATTAAGCTGCGGGCGGGAACAGGAAGGGCGTCGAGATCATTTTCGATAAATGGTCTGCCATCGGCTGAGATTATGCCATGCGGATTATCCATCGCGACGATTTGCAAAAGAGCTTTTTCGCCCTCGCCTTTTATAACGCAGTCGATATATCCCGAATCAAGATGGGTTTCCGGGCTTGCCGTGGCGTGACACCCGCCGGCAACGATTTTGCACGAGGGCAGAGCGGCTTTTATAGATTGCGCCGTGGCGAAGACTTCGCGTTCGTAGGGTGTGAACATGGAGTTGAGGCATACTATGTCGGGCGCAAATTCTTTGGCCGCTTCCGCGATGGCGTCGAATTTCATCCCGAAATGTCGAAACCCGGCAAACATTCCGGAAAAGAGGTGCAACTTTTCCGCGCAGACCAGTTCGGGATAGATATTTACAGGTTTAGGTTTTTTGCAAAGCCTTGCGTCGATAATTTTTACTTCATGACCAGCCTCGATTAAAGACGATGCGAGATATAAAAGACCCAGCGGATACTCGCGAAAGCGCGTTCTATAAAAATCGCGCAAGGGAGGTTGTAGCAGCAGAATTTTCTTTCGGCGATGACGCTTCATTCAAAATTTGCGGCTATGCCCTTTAAATAGAGCGACTGCGCGAGCCCCTTTCTCGGTTTGTGATCTAGGTCCTGAATTCCCCTAAATACTACCCTGCCCGTTCTCTTTGCGGCGCGGCCTGTATCGATGACGACCCCCTCTAAAATTCTTTCGGTTATTTTGTGAGAGCACGAGCTTATTAGCAGGGTGCCGCCGGGATTTAGGCGTTTTATACCGGAGAGTGTGATTTTTTTTAAAGCGCCTATGGCCGGGCCGACATCGGATCTGTTTTTTGCCACCGCCGGAGGATCTATGTGGATGAAGTCGAACAAGCCGCAGCAGGTTTTTAGATAATCGAAGGCATCGGCCCTTGAAAATTCGATATTCGATATTGAATTTAGGACCGCGTTCTTCCTGGCGGCAGCAAGGGCTTCTTGAGAGGAGTCGATGGCGGTTACCATCTTTGCATTTTTAGCGATATGGCAGGACAACCAGCCTTGGTAAGCAAAAAGATCAAGGCATCGGCCGTGAGCGAGTTTTTCCGCTTCGAAGCGAAAGGGGCGATAGTCGAGATAGGCGCCGGTTTTCTGTCCGTAAAGCACGTTCACCTCAAAGCGCAGATCTCCCTCGCGTACGATAGTCGAGGTGTCTTTCCCGAAAACGATTTTTTCCGTTTCAGGAAGATTTTCGCGTTTTCTAGACGAGACGGCATTTTTTTCAATTATCGTCTTTGGTGAAAATTCCTCGCGCACTATTGAGATCAGGTCGGTTTTCAACGTTTCGGCGCCCGCCGAGGTGAGCTGAAACGCAAATATGTCATTATATCTGTCGATGACTATGGAGGGCAGACTGTCGCCTTCGGAGTTTACCACCCTGTAGGCGTCGGTAATTTTCATCAGCTCAGTTCTCTTTTTGGAGGCTTTGATGATGGCGGATTTCAGAAATGTTGCGTCGATCTGGATGTCGGCCGTCGTTATCACCCGAAGATAATATCTGGAACCCGGCGAACAGAACGCACTGGCTAAATATTTTCCACGCTTATCGAAAAGTCGCGCCACTCCGGGTAGGCGCATTTTTCTTCCTATTACGGATTTTTCCGAAAACCATAAACCGCCTGCGGCTATTTCGGACGACGTTTTATTGTCAACCGTGAGGGGAGATATCATGAAGTAAACATAGCTTTTACAAGCTAAGCTCCTTTAAGAACCCGCCGTGCCCAATTAAGGCAACGGGCTCGTCAAGATAACGGTCCAGTTACAGAGCGAACGCAAAAACATCTTGCTCAAAAGTGACTCTGTTTGCTAGGTACGGTCTTGGAAGCGGATTTGTTTTGAGTTTCATTAAAAGTCCATTCCATGAAAACGACCGTTTCTGGCTTCTTCTATTGAGCCACTTCATCAGTAGTTTTAGACATATGTGATAGTAATGCCATGTCTTGCAATTGTGGTGTATCGCATAATAGGCGTAATGCCCACGAAGCTTAACCTTCGCTTCTTCCCACAATATTCTGAGCTTAAACCTGTTCCGATTCTGCTGAATCCAGAGCTTAAACTCAAGAATCTTCGCACGAAACTTTTGGGCCTCCGTTTTTAGCTTGAGACAATAGTTGCGTTTTCTGTCCTTGCCCCAGTAAAATGTAAAACCCAGAAAGTGAAACACCTCGTACTGTTCTTTGGCAAAACTTACTATCTTTGTCTTTGCATCGTTTAGTCGCAAATGACTTTGCGACATTCGTTCTTTAAGCGCCATTAGAAATTCCTCAGCGCTGGCTCTTTGCTTGAAGCAAAATATCACATCATCGGCGTATCTTACCATCTGCTGATGATGGTTTGCCCAATGCTCCTCGAACCATTCATCCAGAACGTAATGCAGATAGATATTGGCAAGAATCGGACTCGCTACTGACCCTTGCGGAGAGCCGACCTCGTTTACTGAGACTTTCTCTCCGTCACGGGATTGAGCCTTGAGCAGCTTCCAGATAAGACGCAAAAATCTCTTATCCACGATTCGCTCTCCCATGAACTCAAGCAGCTTGTCATGATTCATCGAATTGAAGAATTTTTCGATGTCCACATCTATCACTACCTTTCGTTCCCCATCTTTCAGCAAATGAAACACTCTTTTGATTGCCTTGTGGCAGCCTCGCTTTGGTCTAAATCCCAGAGACGAATCCAAAAACACTGTTTCATAGATTGCCTCAAGAACCATCGCTACTGCTCCCTGCACTATCTTGTCTTCAATAATGCTGATAGCAATCGGCCTGAGCCTTCCATCTGCCTTCGGAATGTGAACGATTCGCGCCGGTTTAGTGTGGTAGCTCCCCCTGTGGATTCTGGCGTGTAAATCCTCAAGGTTTGCTTCCAACTCCTTTCCATATTGCGCCTTCGTCACTCTGTCCACACCACTTGCCTTGCTCTTTCCCAGCATCTGGTATGCGCATCGAAGAAGCGGAATACTTATCTGGTGCAATAAATTATTGAACCGGGTTTCCCGATTTCTCCCTGCGACCTTTAGCCAGACATATGCCTGTGGCACCAACATCTCGCCTCTGAGGGCGTTTGGTGTTGCCTTGTGTCTGACGTTACCTTGTTGACCCCTTCGCTCCATGGTCGTTACTCATTTCCTTCCCGATAGCTGGCTTGCTACCTAGGTGTTTCGCTACTACGAGTCAATCTGACTTCTCCACTGACTAGAATCGTATCTTGCCTTCGTTAGGGCTTGATTACGGAAGCCGCAGTTTGCACCGCTCATCTGTGGAGACCTCCCAAGTTCCTACCAAAACCTTGAAAACATGCCGAGGTCTTGGACTCCGGTGGTGCCTGATTACTCTTTCCCTGATTTCTGTAATCAGATGTTGCCTTCGGCTTTTCATAGCACCTCGGCCACCACATTAGGTCACATCTAACGGAGCTCGATACCTTCAGGCCACTTAAGGCTTTACGGCCTGCCTTCTTTCTCGCTTGGGCTTCACGCTAACCCCTCGCGGGGTATCCCGTGCCAAGTCCGATACAGCGTGCGTCAGGTCGCTTCGCTGGCGAATCTCGCATTCGCAGGTATTTGATAAACTTCTTGGCGCACATATGCGGCGATTACAACGCGATTTTGACTATGGCAAGTGTAATGAGACGATAGCCTCACCGGATCATTTCGAGGAGAGCTTTTTCGACGGCTTCTATATATCCTGAATAATTATTCAGGAAGTCATCGGTGGTTATCGAGTAGTGGATGTCTGGGGTCACGCCGACGTTTTCGATGTATCTTGTGGAAACTCCGTTTGGAGCTATCGTTTCTTTTTCACGCTGGGCGAGAGTTTCGGTCTGGCTGACTCTGAAATCAGAATATCCCAGATATTCGGTGGTAATGACGCTTCCGCCAGCGCCGCAGGTTCTCTCGCCGAATATTTTTGCGCGTCCGGAATCCTGAAGAGGGGCGGGGAACATGTCGGCCGCGGATATGGACCACTCGTTTACAAGTATGAGGAGGGGCTTTTGATAAACGTATTTTCTGCCCGATTTATCCTGAACCGAATGGATCATTCCGTCGCCGCCGCATATATCTATGCCCTTCGTCAAGGAGTCGCCTTCGGCGAGCGCTCGTCTGAGTTCGTTAGCTATTTCTATTATCGCCCGGCATTCTTTTGAATCTTTTTTTTGTTTCTCGCACTGTAGGACGTAGGCTTCATAGAGCTCGGAGCGTTTTCTGTTTGCCCTGATCTGGAATTTGAGATTGGGAATTGGCGTCGATACGAAAAAACCGCTCATGATATCGGCTAGGCATATCAATCCGCCGCCGTTGTTGGTTTGGTCGATTAAGAGCGCTTCGGTTTCCTGCTCGAGCCGGGGTATGATTTTCGTCATAAGTTCAAGCCAAGCCATTGGAGATTGGGGGCTCCATGTTGGAATTCTTATAAATCCAAAGTTGTGTCCTCCAAGCTTGAACATGCCGGTGAAGAGGGGATATTCGGTGAGAATTTTGAAATTTTCCCAAAGAGGGAAGAAAGGCTTAAGGTCGCCTATCCGGTCCTCCATCGCGTGCGCTTTGTCTTCGATCACCGCCGACCAACGCAAATTTTCCAGATCGGCTAGCGCCCGGGCATTTTTCAAGGGGATTTCAGCGGCCAAACTCATGGAGGATTGTTGATAAGGCGCGGCGGATTTTGCCTCTGCCAGGGGTTTTCCGCCGTGTTTCCATTCAAGCGTCACGATCTGGCTTTCTCCGCGCAGGCGTGAAAAAATTTCCACATCAACCTTGCCCTCGGGGACATGTGCAAAAAACTTCTGGGGTCTGTAGGCCAGATTGCCGGCCAAAAATCTCTTTTCGGTCAGGTCATTGCCCTGACTGTCGAATTTTGCGAGATCCTCGATGATTTCCCAAACAGGCACGCCGTCCATGGAGATGATTTCGTCGCCGCGTTCGAACGGAAAAACATCATTGCCAAGAGATTGTCTGTTTACATGCTTTATGAGGTATCTGCCCTCGACGTAATCACAGCCAAAATCTAGATAGGCGTAATAGCTAGAAGGAATCAGAAACCAATTGTGCGTGTCCTTGACGCTTCCGCTCATGCGCGCCATTGCCGCATAAAAATCCTCGTCGGTCATATCCTGCTTGTAGGCTTCGCCTAAAAGAGTGGCGGCTATGACGTCGAGGTCTATGTCCAGATACTCCGATTTCCAGATGGCCGGGGCATAGCGATGTTCGAAAAGCGATATCATCGCGCGCGCATCGGAAATTCGCTGGTCGCGCGTGAGCTTGGCGTGACCGGGAAATGCCGCAAGCATGGTCATGGTCGCAATGATAGCAGCAAATGTTTTTATGGGTTTCATTTTATTCTCCGTCTTTTCCGTCAAGCATCAGGCTAAGGGCGTTATCCACTGCGTTTCTATACCCAAGATATCCGCCCATGAAATCATCTAAGGTTATTTCATAGGGGAAATCCGGAATGACGCCTACGTTTTCCAGATACCGCGTGGAGAATCCGTTTTCCGTCACTACCGGCCTTGGCCTGACGGCCAAGGACTCCGTCTGGCTTATTTTGAAATCCGAATACCCTATGTTGCTCGACGTGGTCACGCTCCCTCCCGCGCCGCAGGTCCTTGCGCCGAACATCTTGACGCGTCCGGAATCCTGCAGAAAAGCCGGAGTCATGTCGGCGGTGGATATGGACCATTCGTTTATCAGCATCAGTATCGGTTTTGAATATACGATGCGTTCATCGTGCGCATTCACAAACGGTTTCACCTTTCCATCGTTGAAGCAGATCGATACGGGCTCGGTCAGTCTTTGCCCCTTGCGGATTGCCGTTCGTATTTCATCAAGTATGGCCTCGATTATTGGTGTGTCGCCGGTTTCGGAACCCATTTCCTTTAGTTCTTGATACCACTTTTCCATGGCTTCCAAAAAGTAGTTGTTGGCCCTTATCTGGAAGAGATTGGAGTTTATCGGTTCGGTAACAAGATAACGTGATATTTCCTCACCAAGGCATATCTGTCCTCCGCCGTTGTCTGTCTGGTCGATGAGAAGGGCATCGGTATTTTCTTCGAGGTATTTTATTTCCCGCTCGAAAAAAGCAAACCATTCCTTGCGGTTCTTCGGCGCCCAGGTTGGTATTCTTATAAAACCTATCTTGCGTCCACCAAGCATGAATATTCCCGAGTAGAGGGGCTCTGTCGTCCTCTCGACGAAAGTATTCCACAGCTTAAAGAACGGTTTCGGATCCCGCATGTGCGAGCCTTCGCCTTTCGTCTCGTCTATTCCCGACCAGCGAAGTTTTTCAAGCGGAGATTGTATGTCTAGGCTTGGTGAAATTGAAATTTTTGAATGGCTTGAGGTTGTCTGGGAAAAGGCAATCATTTCTGTTTCAAGCGGTTTTCCAGTCGTTTGCCATTTGAGTTCGACAGATTTGATTTCGCCGTTTGCAAACGAGCCTATTTCCACAATCACATTTCCGGTGGGTATGTGAGGGTAGTATTTTTGAGATCTGTTCGTCAGATTTATTGCCAGAAAGCGTTTTTCGGCGATTTCGTTGCCCTCGCTTGTGTATTGTGCAAGCTCTTCCATAATCGAAATTGCGCTTTTTCCTCCCAAACTTAAAAGTTCGTCGCCGCGTTTGAAGGGAAAGACATCTTCGGGAAGAATTTTGCGATCGATGTCTGCGATGACTATCTTTTCCTCCACGTAGTCGCAGGTAAATCCAAGATTGGCCCGGTAAAGGGAGGGTATCAGAAACCAGTTGTGCGTATCGCGTACTCCGCCGCTGTATGTTGCCATTGCGGCGTAGAAGTTTTCGGTGCTCATGTCATTTACGTAAACTTTCGAGATTAGATTTGCCGTAAGGTCATCTGGCGAGATGCCTAGATAATCACTTTTCCATTGAACCGGCGCGTATCTGTGCTCGAACATCGAGATGAGCGTCTGGGCATCGGCTATGCGCTCATCGCGGGTGAGTTTTGCCTGAGCGCTGCCCGCGGCGGCCATGCCTACCGCCGCTGCTATTGCCAGGATGATCGCTATTGTCACGGCTTTTTTCATATCTTTTCTTCCTCCGGTTCATCTTCTTGCTCATCTTGGGTCTGGTTTTCTAGGAGGCCGAGGGCGGCTTCAATGGCGTGTTCTCTGTAGAGTTCATAACCGCTCATCAGATCGTCGAGCCCTATTCTGTATTCGATGTCGGGTGCGACGCCCACGTTTTCAAGGAGATTGGTTTTCTTTCCGTCAAATTCAGTTTCAGCGTTTCTTTCGGTAAGCGACACAGTATGGCCTATCGCGATTTCGGAATACCCGATCGGACTTGTTTGATGAACCGCACCGCCGCCGCCCATGGTTCTTGTTCCAAATAGCGTTGCGCGACCGTTGTCCTTCATCAGGGCGGGAAATAGGTCGCCGCATGAAACTGAAAGCTCGTTCATCAAAAGAAGCATCGGCTTGGTGTATGTGATTTGTGTTCCGTCCTTTGTTTTGTAGGGTTCGATTGTGCCGCTGGTGTTTATTATCGGAAGCGCTTTAGTCAGAATTCGTCCATCCTTCATCGCCTGTCTTACTTCCTCGGCCAATATTTTAAACCATTTTGCCTTTTCTGAATTGTCGCTATCTCTGTAATATTCTACGACATCTTCTACCCATGAAAGGGTGGCCCGATTAGCCTTCCAAGCGTCCTTTAGATCTTCAAAGGGGCGATCGAAGAAAAACGATGCGATCGTTGTGGAGTAATGCCATGATCCGCCGGGATTTCCCGTTTGGTCGATAATTATGGCATCAGTCGTTTCCTCGTAATATGGGATGTCTTCCTCTAGCTGGGCTATTGCGTCTTTGAAATCATATGTTCCGCCATTAAAGTCGTGTATCCTAAGATAGGCTATGCGTTTGCCGTCGATCAAGAAAACTCCGGTGTAGTGGGGCGAGGCCTTTCTTAGGATGAAATTTTCTCCGACTGGGAAAAACGGTTTTTCCTCGCCCATGCTTAGGTGGGCATAATCTCTTGAACCTGAAAACAGACGCTGAGTTCTGTCAAAAAGTGGATTTGATTTTTCGAATCCGGTTTGGGATTTTACGGAAGAGAAAATGTCTATGCCCGGGTCATTGAATTCGGCGAATTCGCTTCCCCGGTAGCTCCATTCAAGGTTGACCTCGTAGGTTTCGCCGAATGTGGGTTTTTTAAAAACTAATGTCGATACTGCATTTTGAGGCAATTTGGGAAACTTTGCCTGCGATATGAAGGTTATTCTGGCGGCCGCGAAACGAAGCGCTGCTTCCGGATTGCCCTGGCCTATGTAGCTGAGATTATTTTTCAGGATTTTTTCAGAGGATTTTCCATCAATAGATACGAGCTCGCTGCCGAGCGCTACTTTTGGTGTGTCGGTGTCGATGACCACGACTTTTCCGTCTAGATAGTCGGTGCTTATTGGCAGAGATGCGCGTGCGGAGGATGGAAAATGAAAACTTATGTGCGAGTCCTGAAAGGCAGACAGATACTGGGCGATGAGGCCATAGAAGGACTCGTCCGGCATTTCTTTTTCGGCGGATTCTAGAAAATCTCGAGAGAGTTTTTCGAAGGATAGGCCAAGAGACTTTTCCTTCCACTCGCGCGGTGCGTAGTTTCTTTCAAAAATGGAGATGATGGTCCTCGCATCTGATATCCTCATTTCTTTGGTGAAACCGCCCCTGTAGGGGGCTTCTTTCCCAACCGATGGCGGGGGCTTGGGAGGATCGTCTGGGCTCTCGCCAGAAGTGGCAGAACTTGAACAGCCCGAGATTGCGATTGAAAAAGCTATTAGCAAAACAAGACAACATTTTTCCATCGAGCCCTCCTTTTTGAAGTGGCAACTGCTTATCGGCCTAGACATAAGAAAGTTGCTAGATAACCGGTCTTTTTTTGTTTTTTTGGTTTTTACCAGACGGAGGCAGATGTAAAACCCGGGACTCGTAAAATCCGTGACTCGGGAATCGGGACTCGGAACTCGAAAACCCGTAAACCGTAATTCGTGACTCGTAAACCGTGAATCGGGAATCGGAAACCCGTAACTCGGAAACCCGGGACTCGTAAAATCCGTGACTCGGGAATCGGGACTCGGAACTCGGAAACCCGTAAACCGTAACTCGTGACTCGTAAACCGTGAATCGGGAATCGCCTTATCATCGATTCATCATCGCAGTACCATCGCAGTTTCATCGCTTTTTAAAACTGTATGCGCGCACGAAAATCATGCCGGAAACCTGAATTTCAGGCTAATCTGAGGTTTCAAAATAGTGGCGGGACGTTACCCTCTCCTCCTTAATGAAAGACATCCTATGAAAAAGCCCTTTAATTGGGGTTGACAGAAGAACTGAAGCGCTCGACCGTTGGTGCGATAAGCGGTCTCTAATGACCAAGCACCTGTAATCGCCAACGAAAGTGAGCTTCAAATGAAGTGCATCGGAATGGATGTAAGCAGCAAGGAATTTGTAGTGTACGGGATAAACGAGCGGAAGCAAAAGATCTTTGACAAAACGGTGGAGGCGAATCGGGACGGATTGCGCAGGGTCGTGAAGGAGTTGGGAGAGGGTCCGAAGCTGATAGTGTTCGAGGCAGGAAATCAGATGAAGTGGATCGCATTGGCTTGGTATTCATTTGAATTGAAATCCTTCGACAAG
>Ga0351874_1050_pt1 | contig 30481 bp, 27 predicted proteins | sample BONcelFGM3001C13_FD_206790 | JGI IMG/M metagenome (GOLD analysis project Ga0351874, IMG submission 206790) | Enriched cells from coal bed in the Powder River Basin, Montana, United States - BONCAT cells FGM rep3 HSBNCT.FGM.300.1.C13 ...
ATCAACTGCGCGGTGAAGGTAAGGAAATTACCGGAAAAGAAGTTGCATCGGAAAGCGTTCCCCTTCAGCCGGAAAATGAATTCGGGCAATTTGACGGTTCCGGTGTGGATGCGGAAGAACGCTTATCCGCCTTCGCCGATCAAGAGCCAGAGCTTACAAGCCAGACTGCCCCATTCATTGATTCTGACGAACCGGATGCGGAACTACCAATTAGTGAAACGACTTTACCCTTTGATAACGGTTTGGAAGAGCATCCGGGGGAGGGTGTGGATATTCCGGATTGGCTTTCTGGATTGATGGCTTCTGAAAATGCCAGCCAGGAAGAACCACCGCAAACCTCTGATCAAATTCCTTCCTGGTTGAATGATGAGGCTGAGACTGCCGATCAGGGGAACCAGGACGCGGAAGAAGTAATGCCAGATTGGTTGGGTCAGGCGGAAAACCTTGAACAACCGCAAGAAAAAAATATTGGCGAAGAAGATGTCAACCTGCCTGAATGGCTGATGGATATCGGCGCGGATGCCGAGCCATTAACACCCGGGACGCAAGAACCTGAAACAGAGTCAGAGACCGACATAATACCTGAATCAGAGTCAGACTCGGAAGAAAACGCCTTCAGCGGTGGCCTGGCAGCATTGATGGCTGCCGCTGTACAGATCGATCCTATGGATAAAGCTGAGCCGGAACCGGTGTCTGAACTGCCGGAAGAACCAGAGGAGCTTGTTGATCTATCTCGGAGTGAGGAAGCGAAAGAAGATTGGCTGAAAATTCTGGAAAATGAATTGGCTCAGATGGATAAAGCCGAGCAGGGTGAGCAGCCCGGAGAAGATACCCCGCAGCACCCTGATGAAACTGTTTTCATCGGCTCCGACTCGCCGGAGTTTTCGACACTTGATGTGCCGCTGAGTGAAGAAGATCAGGTAAGCGGGCCATTTATCGAGGACAAAGATGTTATAAAAGATGAACCAATCAGCGCGCCAACCACGCCGTTCATGGGTGAGGATATCCCTGAATGGTTGGGCGAAGAAGATTTCACGCTAACTGACGAACCTGAGGATCAATCAGCCGCGCCCGCGGGTGAGCCTGAACTGGCGCGTGGGGATATGCCGGGCTGGTTGAAAGCCCTGCGCCCGGTGGAAGCGGTAACCCCGCGAAAACCAATTGAAGAAAAAACACACAAAATTGAATCAGTGGGTCCGTTAGCCGGTTTGCAGGGAATTCTGCCTGCCGAGAACATGGCTTTGCGTTACCGCAAGCTCCCCATTTATTCCACCCGGCTTAAAGCCAGCGAAAAACAACGCGAGCACGCGGTTCTGTTTGAAGAGGTGATTGCGGCTGAAAACCAACCCTATGCTGGAAGACGCGAACGCGCGAGCGCTCCGCGCACATTCATCCGCCTGTTGTTGGGTTTGCTGCTGATTGCAGTACTGGTTGGCACGCTGATGGTTGCTCCTGGCAGCACTGCGGGAACGGTAAACGTTCCGGAAGGGGCTGCTCTGTTCCATAACAGCCTCGAGTCGATTTCTATGGATGGACCAGTTCTCGTAGCAGTCGAGTACTCACCCGGCTACACGGGCGAGATGCGGTACGCGGCGTCGGCAGTGCTGCGCCGCCTGCTGGACCGCGGGGCAAAGCTGGCTTTGATTTCAACGGTATCCACTGGGCCGGTGCAGGGTGAAGATCTGCTTCAGCAAGCCGCGAACCTTGAGGGCAGTACCGTATCTCTGGCCGATCAGTCGGTCAATATGGGTTATTTACCCGCGGGGATCACCTCTTTGCAGCAGTTCGCGCTGCGCCCGCAACAGGCTGTCCGGTATGGATTGGCTTCCGCTTTGGATGGCGAGCCAGTTTGGACAAGCCCGGTTTTAAGCGGGGTGGACAGCCTGGATGATTTTAGGCTGGTGCTGGTGATAACCGACAGCGTGGACAGCGGCCGGGCCTGGGTAGAACAAGTGGAGCCGGCATTGAATGGAGCTCCGCTGCTGATGGTCAGCAGCGCGCAGGCTGCCCCCATGCTGGAGCCTTATTTGCAGTCCGGGCAAGTAGATGGCATTGTGGCAGGCGTATCGGGTGGTATAGCATATGAACAGCTTTCTCAAATTTCTGGCGGCGCGCGCGCGATTCGCGGCACTTATCAGACCGGTATGTTTGTGGGAGTTGTAATCCTTTTGCTGGGGTTGGCGCTGGGGATCATCACAGCGGTCTTTTCCCGATCTAATGGGAGACGTGAGGCGTAACCAAGATGCAAATCATTGATCCAGTTTGGACGATTGTCAGTTTTGCACTCACTGTGCTGATTTTAAGTTTCTTATTGGGCGATAACCCGCTGTTTCGCCTGGCTTCGTATCTATTTGTGGGCGTAGCCGCCGGGTTTGCTGCGGTAATGCTGGTTTACCAGGTATTATTACCGCGCTTGATCTGGCCTTTATTGGAAGGCAGCCCGGCTGAACGCGTTCTGGCGATTGTGCCGCTGGGGTTAAGCCTGCTGCTGCTCACCCGCCTGGTGCCGCGGCTTTCGGTGCTGGGCAGTTTGCCGATGGGGTATTTGGTGGGGACCGGCGCGGCGGTGATGATTAGTGGGGCGGTAATGGGCACCCTGGTAAAACAAACTCTGGCAACTATTCAGGCATTTGACCTGTCCGCCGCGGTGATTAACCAAAACCCGATGCTGCAATTTGGTGAAGCAGTGGTGATGTTGGCGGGCACGGTAGGGACGCTGGCATATTTCCAGTTTAGCACTCGCGCCAAACCTGGCCAGCCCGCGCAGCGCCCTGCTTTGATTGCCGCGGCAGCCAAACTGGGCGAAGTGTTTATTGCAGTTACCTTAGGCGCATTGTTCGCGGGTGTATACTCCGCGGCGCTTGGCGCGTTGATTGACCGCCTGGAATTTGTTCTGCAGGTGATACAGGGAATGATCCGGTAAATCTTCTGAGTGAGCGATTATGACATCATCCATCGTAGATGCGGATTCAGTACTAGCAATTGACCTGGGTTCAACGTATACCCGGGCGTTGTTGTTTGATATGGTGGAAGGCCAGTACCATTTCATCGCGGCGGGTTCCGCGCCCAGCACGGTGAACGCGCCCTTCCGCGATGCCGGTGAAGGTATTCACCAGGCGTTGGAACATTTACACGAGATCACAGGTAGAGAGTTTGTCAATAAAGACGCCAGTTTGATCCTCCCCACTCGTCCGGACGGGAGCGGGGTAGACCGGATGGTGATGACTTTTTCAGCCGGGCCGGAGCTGCGCGTAGTGACAGCCGGTTTGCTGGCAGATGTTTCTCTGGAAAGCGCGAAGAACCTTATTCAATCAACCTACGGGCAGGTAGTTGAAGCGATTGGCTTAAGCGACCGCCGGCGGGTAGACGCGCGCCTGGATGCCATTCTGCAAGCCAAACCAGACCTGGTGATTGTAGCCGGCGGTACAGAGTCGGGCGCAAGCCGCTCGGTGATGAAGCTGGCGGAGCTGATAGCCATGGCTTGCCGGGTGATGCCGCAGGACCAGCGTCCCCAGGTGCTGTATGCAGGAAATTCTTCTCTGGCCAAGAAGATCAAATCGGGATTGGAAAAATTTACCCGCGTGCATGTTGCCGCCAATGTGCGCCCCAGCGTTGATGTGGAAGATCTGGCATCGGCAGAAGTAACGCTGACCAAAGTGGTAGCGGAACTGCGCGGGCAGCAAATTGGAGGGTTTTCCGATCTGGCCCAAATGTGTTCGGTTACACCTTTACCCAGCGCGCACGCCTTTGGCAGACTCATGCGTTTCTTCGGACGTCTCTACGATCCCGCGCGAGGCGTGTTGGGTGTGGATGTAGGCGCTGAATACACGGCTTTGGCAGCGGTACAGCGGGGGCAGCTTTCTGTGGAGGTGATGTCTCGCGGATTGGGACACTCGATTCTCAGTATGCGGTCCGCGGAAGAGCTGAAAGAGATCATTCGCTTTATTCCATTTTCGCTCTCAATTGACGGTTTACGCGATTATCTTTACCAGAAGAGCCTGTCGCCAGCCAGTATTCCAATGAATGAAGAATCTCTGGCGATTGAACAGGCTGTAGTACGGCAGATATTGCGGGCTGGAATGCAAAAACTGCGCTCGCGCTGGAGCGGGCGGTGGATGTCTTTTGAGCCAATTTTTGCCAGCGGTGGAGCGCTAACCCGCGCTGCCAATCCAGCCCAGAGTCTGCTGATGTTATTGGATGGGTTGCAGCCGGTGGGTGTAACAACCCTGGTGCTGGACCCGCATGGATTGGCCGCTTCATTGGGAGCGGTGGCAGAAGTGAACGCGATGCTGCCGGTGCAGGTAATGGAAAGCGGCGCGTTTCAGATATTGGGAACGGTGATTTGCCCGGCAAGCCGCGCCCGGCCTGGCACAACCATAATGCACGTGCGCCTGGAAATGGAAAATGGGCAGGAGACGCGTTTACAGGTTAAGCAGGGAAGCATGGTGCAACTGCCGCTGCAAAGCGGCCAGACCGCGCGATTGCATATTGAAAATCTCCGCCGGGCTGAGCTGGGCGCTCCCGGCCAGCGTGTTCCATCCAGTTACAAGGTGGTGGGAGGGCTGTGTGGGGCAGTGATTGACGCTCGCGGGCGTCCGCTGCAGGTGCCAGAAGATGAATCGCGGCGAATTGAATTGTTGAAAAAATGGCAATCTGCGATCAGTTAAGGATGCTGGTATGATATTTGCATCCTTAAACTAAGAGGCGAACCAGATGCAGACTTCTGTTACTCATATAACCCCTTTGACCCTTATCCGGCGCATGCGTTTGCTGCCTTCGCCGGGTAAAGTGTTGGTGCGCGCCGGGCAGGAAGTGCATGGATCAGATGTGGTGGCCGAAACTGGCAGCCACAGCCGCCATATTGTTCTGGATGTGCGCCGCGCTTTACAGCTTTCAGCGGATGAAGACCTGAAAAAAGTGTTTGACCGCAAGGTGGGCGAAAAAGTGCAAAAGGGTGATCTGATCGCGCAAAAAGGCGGCCTGTTCAAGCGCGCGCTGGTCTCACCGGAAGATGGTGTGATTCTGGCAGTGATGGGCGGGCAGGTGCTGATTGAAGCGGCCGTGCCGCCATTTCAACTGCTGGCTGGTTTGGATGGCCGCGTCGCGGAAGTGATCGCGGACCAGGGGGTGGTGATTGAAACCCACGGCACGCTGCTGCAAGGTGTGTGGGGTAACAATCAAATGGGCAGTGGATTGTTGATCAATCTGGCGAAAACTCCGGCTGAGGAGCTGACCAGCACGTCTCTGGATGTAAGCATGCGCGGGGCGGTGATATTGGCAGGAACCTGCAGCCAGGTATCTGTTTTGGAGATGGCGCGAGATGTCAATTTGCGCGGGTTGGTATTGGGGAGTATCAGCTCTCACCTGATTCCGCTGGCTGAAAAGCTGGATTTTCCGGTGATGGTTCTGGAAGGTTTCGGAAATATTCCGATCAGCACACCGGCTTTCCGCATTCTGTCTACCAGCGAAAAACGTGATGTATGCCTGAACGCGGCCAGCTGGAATGCATACAGTGGGGAAAGACCCGAACTGGTCATTCCACTACCGGCGCAAGGTGAAATAACGCAAGATTTAGTGAACCTGGAACCGGGCCGAAAGGTTCGTTTGGGATTGCCGCCCTTCACCGGTAAAGTGGGGGTGGTGGAACAGATGCTGCCAGGTCAAACAGTTTTATCAAATGGCCTGCGCGTGCCGGCTGTGAAAGTTCGTTTAGAAGATGGTGAAAACCAGATTGTACCTAACGTCAACCTGGATGTGCTAGAATAACCTAAGATAGAGAAATAGGCTGATTTCTGAACCAGAAGGAGAAGCAGCGATGAGCGATTTCAACGATAACATTTTTGACGATTTCGAAGAAGAAGAACTCACTAACCAACCGGAACCCGTTTTTGAAGACGAGGAACCACCTCAGCCAAAAAAGGGTGATAACCGTCCGTTTATGGTGGCGGTGGGTGTTTTGGGGGCGATCTTTCTGATCATTTTGATCGCCATGGGCGTATTCGCGCTGATCATTGTTCCCCAGCGCAACGCGGCCCGCGCGGAACAAGCCGCCCAGATTAATGCCGCCAACACGGCGACATCCGTCGCGGCGACGGAAGCGGCTATTGCCCAGGCGCTGGCAGCCACCGGGACGGCTCAGTTTGTGCCCTCGGCAACCATGCCGGCCACCCCGACCCCGGTGGTGGTGTTCGCAACCGAAACTCCAACCCCGGGAGGCGACGGCATTGGCGCAGGGGCGGACTTAAATGCCCGTACCGCGACGGTTTCAGCGCTGTTGACCCTGGCGGCTGGAGGTGGAACCACCCCCAATGCCACACAAGCCTCGCAAACGGCAGCGGCCAAAACGCCTACCGCGCTGCCAACCACTGGCTTTGCCGACGATGTTGGCCTGCCGGGTCTGCTGGGTGTGGCTTTGCTGCTGGTAACAGTGATTGTCCTCACACGGCGGCTGCGCACAGCTGCCAGCTAGTCTCAGGCAAACTCTCCTCTCTGGTTACAGGGGATCGAAGCTTAATAAAGCCTGGTTTTTGCCAGGCTTTATTTTTTGGTTGGATGGCGAAAATAGAATTCTGCGGGTCAGGTTGGGTCTTGAGATTAGAATACCAATCACCCACCTTGCAGGGGTGCCTGTGGTGTAATGCTAAAGCAGTTCTTTAATCATTGGTATGACGTTGATGACCGCTCGGGCGCGGTGTGAGAGCGTGTTTTTATCCTGCATGGAAAGTTCGGCCATGGTTTTACCACGCTCGCTTAATAGAAAGATGGGGTCGTAACCAAAACCGTTGTTGCCGCGCTCTTGTGGAATGATTTCTCCCGGGCAAATCCCTTCCGCGTGGCGCTGTTCGCCAGTGGGGCTGGCCAATACAATCAGGCAGCGGAAGCGCGCGCTCCACGGATGGGGGTAGGGTCGTAAATTCTCCAACAGGGCCGCGCGCCTGTCCGCATCGGTCGCGCCAGGTTTGCTGGAATAGCGGGCTGAGTACAGTCCTGGAGCGCCACCCAGCGCGTCCACTTCCAGGCCTGAGTCGTCTGCCAGGGTGAGCAGCCCGCTGGCCTGGCAATAAGCCCAGGCTTTTTTTGCGGCGTTTGCCAGGTAAGTGTCGCCGTCTTCAACCACATCCAGATTTAGGTTGATATCTGCAGGAAGCAGCAGCCGCACCTGGTCTGTAAGGTCAGACAGCAGGGCTTGTAGTTCGATTAATTTACCGGGATTGGTGGTGGCAATTAAAAGGGGAGCAGGCACTGTTAAATTCCTTAATAATTATCAATTTAATCATAAAAACTTGACTAGATGAATCCACTATGCTATAATGCCTATGTGCATTTATATACTAATCATTATATTATAAAACACCTGTGAACTTTCCACGCTTTCCGTTGCGAATAAATATCGGTTTCCTGATCAACTCTCCGGTTGGAACGAACCGGGACTTTGAGTTTGAAATCCCTGACCTCCGTTTTCATCCTGACCAGGAGTTTACCGATTTTATAGGTGTTGCAAGACTTAGCCGCACCCAACAGGGTTTGCTTGTTCAGGGGGAATTTGAGGCAAAGGTTATCGCTGAATGTGTGAGATGCCTGGCAGACTTTGTGCAACATCTTCAAATATCTTTTGATGAGCTGTACGCATTTGACAACCGCAGTGTAACGGAATCGAATTTGTTGGTACCGCAAGATGGTTATATTGACTTAGGGCCAATTGTTCGTGAGTATTTGATTCTAGAAATTCCCATTCGTCCAATTTGCCGGGAAGATTGTTTAGGTTTATGCCCGGTATGCGGCCAGGAGTGGAATGAATCGACTTGTGAACACAAGGAAGAAACCAGCGAACTGTCCTGAGACATTGTAATTTCTATATAGGTGCCATAAGTGCATGCAGCGCCCACAGGTGGGTTTAGCGAAGGAGGGGTAATTTGGCAACTGTAAGTAAACGCACTCGCATGGGTGACGTGATTCATGTCTTGCTTGAAAAAGCGGACGTGGTTGGTTACCTCACGATTGATGACATCATGCAGATATTCCCTGAGGGCGGCGAAGATTCGGAACGACTTAATTCCGTGATTAATGCTTTGCGCCGGCGCGGGGTGGAACTGGTTGATGATGACATGTCGGATGACGATGCCGATCCTTTCAGCAGCACCGAATTTGACCCCTATGTAGATATGACTGCCATTTCCACCAGCGACACGGTTGGATTGTACATGAAAGAGATGGCGCGTGTCCCGCTGCTTTCGGTTGAAGAAGAAGTATCTTTGGCCAAACGCATCGAGTGTGGTGAAGAATCCCTGCAATCGTTAAAGAGCATGAATGGCAACTGTACCCCCGAAATGCGGGCTGAGTTGGAAAAATTTGTCTTGGATGGTCAGGAAGCGCGCGAGCATTTGATCAAAGCCAATACCCGCCTGGTGGTCAGCATTGCCAAACGATATATTGGCCGCGGGGTACCGTTCCTGGACCTGATCCAGGAAGGCAACCTGGGTTTAATGAAAGCGGTGAAGAAATACGAATACCAGCGTGGTTTTCGCTTTTCTACCTATGCCACATGGTGGATTCGCCAGACGATAACCAGAGCAATTGCCGACCAAAGCCGCACGATCCGCGTGCCGGTTCACATGACAGACCGCATTCGCCAGCTTTACCGCAAATCACATGAGATGGAGCAGGAGTTGGGCCGCGCTCCCAATACGGATGAATTAGCACGCGCGTTAAAGCTGCCGATTAAAAAAGTGGATTGGATGCTGCGCGTTTCGTGGGTGCCGCTTTCACTGGAAAGCCCGATAAACGAGGATGGCGAAGAAGCTGAACTGGGCATGTTCGTGGAAGACACAGTTACCCCAACCCCAATGCAGAGCGCGTATTCCAAATTATTGGGCGAGAAAATTGAACAGGTTCTGGATACCCTGCCGCCGCGTGAAGCCCGAATTTTGCGCCTGCGCTTTGGATTGGAGAACGGCCGCACCTACACGCTCGAAGAGGTGGGACAGAAATTTGGTCTGACGCGCGAACGCATTCGCCAGATTGAAAGCAAAGCCCTGCGCCGCCTGCGCCATCCGCGCCGGTCCAGGCAGCTAAGAGAATATCTATAAAGAAGTTTCTCATAAACAAGTTCCCCCATTTTTGATCACGAAAATGGGGGCTCTCTATTTAAATATTATCAACTTGCAACCTCCTAAGAACGGGTAGATCATGAATGTGAAACCTTGATTGGTAATAATAAATTTTGTGTTGTATTAATAAAAAATTACCAATATAATGATAAAGTAAGTTATTACCCATTTCCGTGAATTAATTACATCTGAATAATTACCAGGAATGCACTCGCGGGCAGATACATTGACCGGATGATTGCCATTGCTAAACTTCTGATTGAGGGAACATTATGCGAAACCATTACTTTTCTGGTGTAAATGCTGCTCGTTTCATGGTAGCGTTGCTTGTGGCTTGCAGCATTTTGCTGCCGATGACGCGCCCTGTTTCAGCGGCGATCGATGCAGGGTTTGGCTGGGCCGTAGGATTGGGGGGAACTGGCAATGATGTTGGCTTTGGTATCGCCGTCGGCTCGGATGGCAGCGTGTTAACCACAGGATATTTTAATGGTACTGTAGATTTTGACCCCGGACCGGGTATAGCAAATCTGACTTCTTTAGGCCAGGGGGATATCTTCGTCAGTAAGGTGGACAGCGCGGGCAATTTTGTGTGGGTTAATCGGATTGGTGGGACTAACCATGAATTCGGCAAATACATTGCAGTCGGTGCTGATGACAGCGTTTATGTTACTGGCTTATTTTCAGGTACTGTGGACTTTGATCCAGGGCTGGACACTCATAATCTGACCTCTGCAGGCTGGCAGGATGTTTTTGTCTGCAAACTGGATAGCGACGGCAATTTTTTATGGGCAAAACAGTTTGGTGGGATTTACAACGAATCTGTCGAAGGCATCGCAGTCGCTGCGGATGGAAGTGTGACTCTGGCCGGAACGTTTGATGAGACTGTTGACTTTGATCCAGGTCCAGGCACTGCCTTTCTGACCTCTGCAGGCCAGGAGGATATTTTCGTTATTAAGTTTAACAGCATGGGCAATTTTGTGTGGGTTAAACAGATTGGTGGAAGTAACCCTGACAGAATTAATGGGATCGCTATTCATGGCGATGAAAGCATTTACCTCACCGGATATTTTACAGGTACTAGCGACGTAGACCCTGGTGATGGTATATCAAATCTAACCCTGGAATCCGGCAATTTTTTCATCAGCAAGCTGGACAGCGCTGGTAATTTTGTTTGGGCGAAACCGATGAGGGGAACAACAACATTCCGGTCCACCGGAATCGCTATTGGCAGTGACGGTGGTGTGTACACAACGGGATGGTTTGGTGGTACCGCTGACTTTGATCCGGGAGAAGGTGTTTACAATTTGACCTCTCAAGGAATGGAAGATGTTTTTATCAGTAAACTGGATGAAGATGGCGATTTTGTGTGGGCTAAGCGGTTGGGTGGGGTTGAAACTGATCTTGGCAACGATATCAAAATTGGCAGAGACGGCAATTTATATACAACTGGATATTTCCAAAACGAGGTTATCTTTGGAAGCATGACCCTGAGCACCTCAGACGAACAGGCGCCCTTCATCTGCAGGTTGGACAATAACGGCAATATCATTTGGGCTAAACAAATGGACAGTAGATCCTATATACATGATATTGCCATTAGCAGGGACAGGGATGTGTATTTGACTGGTTATTTCGTCGCCCCGGTTGATTTTGACCCGTCCAGTGAGACATTTACCATATCCCCTAACGGTGGGGTCGATATTTTTATCAGCAAGCTGGTCCAGATGATGGAAGCACCGCAGTTACTTGCCATCACGCGTAGGATTCCATTAAATGAACTTACCAACGCCGACATATTGACCTTTCGAGTGCATTTTAGCGAAAGTATGGTGGGGGTGGATACTGCTGATTTCGCGGTGTATGGGGGCAGCACGGCAGAGGTAAGCGGGATCAGCGAGGTGAGCTTGAGCGTGTATGATGTGAGCGTGTCTGGTGGCGATTTGGCCGGATACAATGGAACTGTGGGACTGGTATTGAGCGCGTCGCAGGACATATATGACCTGATTGGCAACAGCCTGTCTGCGGAAGAGCCATTAACAGTAATGAGTTACTTGTTGAAGAACAGCGCCCCCACAATTGACTCGATCACGCGCCAGAACCCGGTGAATGAACTTACCAACGCCGACGCGTTGACCTTCCGGGTGAGCTTTAGTGAAGACGTAACGGGGGTGGATGGTGCTGATTTCGCGGTGATTGGGGGCAGCACGGCGGTGGTAAGCGCGGTCAGCCCGGTGAGCGCCAGCGTGTACGATGTGAGCGTGTCTGGCGGCGATTTGGCCGGATACAATGGAACTGTGGGACTGGTGTTGAGCGCGTCGCAGGATATTCGTGACCTGTCTGGAAACAGTCTGGCAAACGAAATCGGGCTGAACAACCAAACCTACCTGGTTAACAATGTAATTCCAACTATCAGCGGGAATTCGTTGGACCGAATTATGCTGGTATCTTTCAATCAGATAGAGATCATCTTTAACAAACAGATGTATGATCCCACTGAAAACCATGAAAGCGATGATGTAACCAATCCGCAAAATTATATGCTGGTATATGCAGGTGAAGATAAAGTTATCCAGACGGAAACCTGTTCAGGCGGGCTGGCAGGTGACGACCTGCCGGTTCAGATCAACCAGGTGGTCTATGACGAAGAAAGCATGACCGCAACTTTGATGATTAACAATGGAAAAAAATTATCCAATGGCATTTACCGGCTGCTGGCATGTGGTACTACTACACTGACAGACATCTCAGGCAACAAGCTTGGCGGCGGAGAAGACATCATTTTTGATTTCACAATCGCTGTACCTTCGCAACTGCCTGTCACTGGTTTCCCGATGGGACAGGTGACCATATTGCGAGACCAGCAGGCGGAGAAAGCCTATGCGGGTACCGAGATGGAGCTGAGCATTCCTTCCCTGGGGGTGAGTTTGCCCATAGTGGGTGTGCCGCTGTCCGAAAATGGCTGGGATACCAGCTGGCTGGGCAGGCAAGCCGGTTACCTGGCTGGATCAGCATTCCCGACCTGGGAGGGCAACACAGTGATTACCGGGCATGTATGGGATGCCAATAACCAGCCGGGCGCTTTTGCCAACATAAAATCGCTAAAGTATGGCGATCAGATTGTTATAAATGCGTTTGGACAGGTTTACAATTATGAAGTACAGACAAGCCATTTGATCACTACCTATAATGTCAAAGAAGCCTTTAAATCTGAAGACCTGGATTGGCTAACGCTGCTAACCTGCGAAAAACACAATTCCAGCGATAACAGCTATGCCTATCGAAGGGTGGTAAGGGCGGTGTTGGTGAGCGTCAAGTAGCCCAATACCTGCAATTAAGGGTGCGATCATTCAAACCAGAGACTGTCTTGTTAGATCAATTATCATCGGGAAAATTCTGAAATAGAAGAACCGCTGCCAGAATGTTCATTCTGGCAGCGGTTGTTTATGATGATGCGGGAATTTTTCCGCTTATGAAACACTTGTGGCAATTTGTCCGCCGTAAGCCATCAAGGCTTTTACCATCTCTGTCGAGCGGCCTTCAGCATAGACGCGCAGCACGGGTTCTGTGCCGGAGGGACGAATGAGCAGCCAGGATTCATCTGCCAGCAAGTATTTTACGCCGTCAGTGGTGCTTACCTGGGTGATGCTTTCTCCACCAATCGAGGCGGGTACGTCTTCCACCAGTCGCTGCACCATGCGTTCTTTGGAAACTGGCTGGTTCAGGCGCATGTCACGTCGTTCGTAAACTGCTGGGCCAACCTCTTTGAGCAGGTTTTCAACCAATTCATACAGGGACGTGCGGTTGGCAGACACAATCTCCAGCAGCAGCAAGCCCATGATGATGCCGTCTCCTTCGGGGATATGACCCTTAAAAGAAATGCCGCCAGATTCTTCACCGCCAATCAAGACATCTTCCTTCATCATGTAATCGGCGATATGGTTGAAGCCAACCGGGGTTTCACGCACCTGCAGCCCGTATTGGGCGGCCAGCCGATCTACCATGCGGGTGGTAGACACAGTGCGGATGACAGAGCCGCTCAAACCACGTTTTTCAACCAGGTGTTTAAGTGCCAATGCCATAATCTTGTGCGGATCAACAAAGTTGCCGCGCTCGTCCATCGCGCCGATGCGGTCGGCGTCGCCGTCGGTGGCCAGGCCAAAGTTGCCCAGGCCAGTGCTGATCGCGCCTGCCAGGGTGCCCAGGTAGCGGCCAATCGGTTCGGGATGCACGCCGCCAAAGCCAGGGTTCATTTCGCCGCGAATTTCGGACACTTCACAACCGGTGCCCTGTAAAATGCCGCGAATTACCCCGCGGCCAGAGCCGTACATCGAGTCGACGACCACGCGTTGTTTGGCTTCCGAAATGGCGTCGAAGTCAATTAATTCGCGCAGATGGTCGTAATAAGCCGGTATGGGATTGAAACGGGTAATTAATCCAGCTTCAATGGCTTTATCGTAATCCATCTGATTGGGGCCGCGGCCTTGCTGCTCATTGTCATTCAAATACACTTCCACGCGGCGGCACTGCTCAGGAGAGGCGGAGTTGCCGCGCGCCGATTTGAGTTTGACGCCGTTATAACGAGGGGCGTTATGCGAAGCGGTGATCATTACCCCGCCAATCGCGCCTAGATATTTAACCGAATATGAAATGGCAGGGGTTGGGGCGTCTGCCTGGCTGAGGTAGACGCGAAAGCCGTTAGCCGCGAGAACGCGCGCCACATCTTTGGCGTAGCGGTCGGAAAGGAAACGGGTATCAAACCCTACCACCATTTTTTTGGCATCCGGGGCAGGCTCTGGTGCGTTGCCATTCATCCAATGCGGAGATGCGACTGCATCGGCTACTGCTTGCGTCACCAGGCGTAGATTGTGGAAAGTGAATGTGTCTGAGATGACGGCACGCCAGCCGTCGGTTCCAAAGTGGATTGTCATGCGTTAAGCTCCTGACATAGATTTATTTACACAATAAATGTGCGGTCAAATTGCTACCATGCCGGTTCGGGTGTGGCGATAGCAAGTAGTTCACGTAATATCCAGCCTTCAACCGGGTTCTCGCCAGTAGTGCGAACGCGGACCCAACTGGCGGCATTTACCTCTTCAAATTCGGGCAGTACCTCCACCAGCATACCATTGCTCAACACGCGAATGTAGGTGGATGTGGTCGAGGGTTCCTGGCGGATGATGGCGCCGTCACCGCCCACAGCAGAAATGCGGGCGTAGACAGGGGTAGGCTGCGGTGTGAAGGTGATGGTTGGTGTGCGGGTGGGTACCAGCGTTTTCGTGGGGGTTAAAGTTGCGGTCGGCGGAAGGGGTGTTGGGGTTATGCTGGGTGTGAGTGTGATGGTCGGTGTGTGGCTGGGTGTGGGGGGCGGCATGGCAACCTGGGTTCCCAGGGCGGTGCCAAATCCGCTAATGACTACCAACGCGGCTAACCCGGCCAGTAACAGGGTGCTGCTGATTGTGTAACCAAACAAGCTGCGCGGTTTCAGGCCGATGACCGCCAGAGTCAGCGCGCCAAAAAGTGCCGCCAAAGCCAGGTGAACGGCAAATACAATCAGCCCATCCGGCCAAAAGCCATCCTGCTGGCTGGTGATGCCGAACCCGGCCGCGGCCAGGGGGAGGTACAGCTCGTAGGCCAACGCCACACTGGGAATGAGCGGTTTGTTTTTGGGAGACCGCGCCAGAAGCAGCGTGGTGAATATCGCGCCAAAGGCCAGCAAGAGTAAATCTGCCAGGGTGAAATAAGTGTGGGCAAGAGAAAAGGGATAAGCTTCCCGCGGAAGGAATCCGCTCAGCCAACCAGCCCCCGCGCCGCAGGCGGTAACCAGCAGGCCGCCCAAGCCCAAACTACCCAGGGTTTGCAGCAGAAAACCAGCCGAGCCAAATACGGTAGCCAAAGACAAACCGCTGACGGGGGCCATAAAGGGCGCGATCAGCGCGGCAAAAACGAATAATGCCGGAGAATCAAAAAGCAGCGCGGCAGCGGCCAACAATCCGCAAAATAATGTAAACAAAAAGAAATCGAAAGAGGGAATGACACGGTGCGCCAATTCATCCACAAAGCGCGCCTGTTCCGAACGATCGGGGGGCACAATGGTGCGGCGCTGCTGCCTGCGGCGGGCAGGCGGCAGGTTTCCGGGGTCTTCCGGAAGAAGAGGTTCGCTGGTTGGCAATGTCATTTTCGTAAGCTCGCAATTATTCTGGCAGGATGGTCGAACAGATCCAGTGCAGAAAGGATATCAGGCAGCTGCAAATCAGCAGACTGCAGGGCTTCGATCGCAAGTCCTTCTCTTGAAAGCACACAAATCCCAAGCGCGGCTTGTTTAAGCATGGCGGCGTCGTTAGCGCCCTGTCTTATCGCTGCCACTTGTTCAGAACCCAATTGGCGGATGTAAGCCGCTTTTTGTTCGGCTTCACCGCCAGGGGAAACGCGTTGAGCGCGAAGACCTAATTGCTGATCTATTTCGTGCTGCCGCCCGTGGGTATCCGCGGTGAGCAGGTGGATCGTCAGCAGGCTGCCCAGTTGCCTGACGCGCTCAGCCACGCCGGGCAGTAATTTACCGTCCAGGGCAAGGGTGCCGTTAACATCGCAGACCAGATGCTGCAAAGTTATGGCTCTGCGCCCGGGAATGATGAGTTCGATCATGGCGTAATTATAATACAGGTAGGCAAGATCAAGCACACCTGGCGTCTTCTTCCCCCATTTTTTCCTTCTCCAATGTCCATTGTATCGCAAAAAAGTGATCCAGAGCGATTTTTTAATCTGTTTAGGGGAGGGTTGTTTCTGTATTCTCAAAAGCTGGACAGGAATCTGTCCTTCAGGCTATTGCCAGACTGACCATTTGGGGAGTGTGATCTCGATCTGGAAGGATTATTCTCATTATTGAAAATGATAATAGTGGAGTGGCAAAAATGACAGAATTAACCAAAGTTGAGGTTGTGGTGCACCCCGCGCGGCTGCAAATTTTGCAGACGCTTAGCAAAGGCGCGCTGACCACCCAACAAATCGCTGAGGAGCTGCCCCGCCAGCCGAAATCATCAATCTACCGGCATCTAAAAATCTTGCTGGATGCTGAAATGGTTCAGGTGGTGGAGACCCGGCTGGTAAAAGGCAAGGAAGAGCGCGTGTACGCGCTGGCTCAAGCCCCTCACATCAATGCCCAGGATATCGCTCATGCTACCGCCCAGGATCATCTTTACACCTTTACACTGTACGCGGTCTCACTGTTAAGTGGTTTTTCAGAATATCTGGAAAGCGGCGAAGCGCTGGATTTGGTGGGCGACCGGGTAGGGTTTGGTGAATTCGCCTTAAATGTGACCCGCGAGGAATTAGACGAGTTAAACAAGAAACTGCAAGAGGCCTTGATTCCGTTGATGCAAAACCCGCCTGGCGCAGGCCGCTACAAACACAAGTTCGCATTAATATCGCATCCAATTAGTCAATTAAAGAATGGTTTGGAGGAAACTGAATAATGGACATGCTCAATTCAATTCAACAATATATCCCGCTGCTCATCCCTGTTTTTCTGGTGCAGATTGGCTTAATGATCGCGGCCATGATTGACCTTTTGAAACGTGAGGAAACCAACGGCCCCAAGTGGCTGTGGGTGGTGATCATTTTGTTTGTCAACATTATTGGGCCGGTGGTTTACTTTGTAATTGGCCGGCGTGACGAGTAATGAATTCACTATTTTTATTGGGGCTGTAAAGCCAGTGTGGGTTACCTACAGGAAGAACAATGATTAAGCAAACAGTAAATGGAAAAGCTGCCATCCGTTGTGAGAACCTCACCCGTTATTATGGGGAGGTGGCGGCATTAAAGCAATTGAATCTAGCAGTGCCAGAGGGGTGCATTTTTGGCTTTTTAGGTCGTAATGGGGCGGGGAAGACAACCACCATCCGCATGTTGACCGGTTTGGCGCATCCCACTCAGGGGAGTGCCTGGGTGGCCGGGGTGGAAACCACCAACGGGGATGACAGCGCGCGGGAGCATTTTGGCTACTTGCCGCAAGAGCCTGCCTTTTATAACTGGATGACTGCCACCGAGTTTTTGGTCTACTGCGCGGAGATTTATGACATTCCCCAGAAAGAACGCAAAGCCCGCGTGGCTGAGATTTTGGATCGGGTGGGCATGAAAGACGCTGCCAAACGCAAAATCGCGGGTTTCTCGGGCGGCATGCGCCAACGCCTGGGCATCGCTCAGGCGATGATCCATAACCCCCCGGTATTATTTTTAGATGAGCCCACCAGCGCGCTAGACCCGGCTGGCCGCTACGAAGTGCTGGATATGATCGAGAGTCTGCGCGGACAGGTGACTGTGTTTCTCTCAACCCACATTTTGACCGATGTGGAGCGCATCTGCGACAAGGTGGCGGTGATTCACAAGGGCGAACTGCTGTTGGTATCCGACCGCCAAGCGTTGATGGAGCAATACGCGACCAACGCGGCCGAAATTGAGCTGGATTCCACCAGCCTGGGGCAGATGGAAGAGATCAAACTGCGCTTGGAGCAGGAAAGCTGGGTGGCGCGGGTAACTGCTGATCAGAATGTGCTGCAGGTGATGGTGGAAGATATGCTTTTCGCCCGCCAGAATCTGCTGCCAATTGTGGCTGCCAATTGCCCGGTAGTCAACCGGTTTGAATGGGTGCGCCCGTCTTTGGAAGAGATTTTCTTGAAGGTGAGTGAGTGATGATTACGATCATTGGTTTTTCGCTGATTATTTTATTGACGATATTAATTCCGGTGCTGGCAGCCACCTGGCTGCGCCGCCGTTATGAAACCCCTTGGATGGTGTTTGTGGTCGGTGCGCTGGCTTTTGGTTTTTCACAAGTTGTGCATTTCCCGTTGAACGAGCTGCTGTTTCGCTTCAATATTTTGCCGACCGGAGTGAACTACGCGGAATATTGGCAGCCGGCTTTACTTTTGGGCTTGACCGCGGGATTGAGTGAAGGTCTGGCACGGGCGGCCAGCTACGCGCTGCTGGCACGCCGCCGTTCGTCTGCTGATGGGGTGATGCTTGGCCTTGGCCACGGCGGATTTGAAATGATGTTAATTGGCGGCGGGTTGGTAGCGGCTGGTTTTTCCAGTTTTCAGTCGATGCCATTTGAGGAAATGGTGGAGATGGTAAAAAGCCCTGAGCAGTTGCAAGCATTGGAAATACAGGCGCAAGTCTTTGGCCAGATCACATGGGCTTCCTTCCTGCCGTTGATTGAGCGTTTGCTGGCGGTATCGCTGCACGTTTCGCTCTCTTTGATGATGCTGCAGGCTTTTCGCAAGAAGAACTTCTTATTTGCTGTGCTCGCGGTGCTGTACCACGCGCTAACAGATGGATTGGCAGTTTTCGTCGCTTACCGGATTGACAACCTTGCGCTCAAAGAGCTGCCAGTGGCAATATTGGCGTTATCTGCTCTGGCAGTGACATTGAAGATGTGGGGTCCGCGCAAGAGCGAACAAACTCGCCGCACCTCCAGTTTTGCCCGCGAATTGGCGCTGTTTGGCATTGCTTTTCGCAAAGAAGTGACCCAATTATGGCGCACACGCCGGTTCCTGGTGACCATCGCTGTCTTCATTCTGTTTGGGGTAATGTCTCCACTGCTGGCCAAGTTCACCCCAGAAATTCTCAAAAGTGTGGATGAGGCAAAAATGTTTGCGGACATGATTCCCGAGCCGAGCGCGGTGGACGCGATGACCCAATACCTGTCCAATTTGAGCCAGTTTGGCTTCATCACCGTGATTTTGTTGGGAATGAGCGCGGTGGTGGGTGAAAAAGAACATGGTGTGGCGGCGGTGATTTTAAGCAAACCTATGCCGCGCTGGGTATTTGTGGGCAGTAAGTTTGCCGCACAATCGCTCATGCTGGTGTGCGGTTTCATCATCTCAGGGCTGGGCGCGTGGTATTACACTTACGCATTGTTTGGCCCGATTGATGTTGGCACGTTTGTGTTAATCAATGTGCTGATGCTGATGTGGCTGCTTTTCTTCTCAGCTGTGACGCTCTTGGGCAGCGTGATCGCGAAATCGAATGGAGCGGCGGCCGGGATTGGCCTGGCAGGGTCAATCGCATTCTTACTGATGGGGAATATTCCCCAATGGGGAAGTCTGCTGCCATCAGGTTTGATGGCCTGGGCTACACAGTTAGGCAAACTGTCTGCGGAGATGACCCCGGCCAATGGTGGAGCGCTGGCGATGAGTTTGGTCTTACTGATCATGCTGGTCGTTGGTTCGGTGGCTGTGTTTGAGCAGCAAGAGCTGTGACCCAGAACTGGATCACTGGCAGGCAGCCCATTATGGGCTGCCTGTTATTTTATTTGCGGGCAGGCAGGAATTGGGGTTTGTAAGGTTGGCAGGTTTTGTGTTAGCATTGGAAAAGCTTTGTGCTGGAGCAAAAAAGAACCCTATGATGAAGAAAACTCTGCAATATTGCCTGGTCTTGCTGACCATGCTTGTATTGATTGGCTGCAATACGCCAGCCGCAAACGCGCCTACCGTGACACCTGAAAATGCGGCATCTCAGCCAAGCGCAGAAGCACCGACAATGGAAATACCTACGCCGGTCGCGGCAGCCAATACAGTGGTGCTGGCCGCGCCAAACGGTGCGTACCCGCAGTTGGAAAAGGCGGTCAGTGAGCTGGCGGCATCGGCCGGGTTGATCGTCGAGACACGCGACGGGTTGCAAGCCGGAGATTTGAGTCCGCAATGGAAGGTGGTGGTTTTTCCATCCGCGCCGGCTAACCTGACCGAGCTTGCCTCCGCCGCTCCGCAAACGCAATTCGTGGTCGCCAGCGCCGCAGACCTGACTGCCAGCGAAAATGTGAGCGTGATCCGCTTGCGGCCGGAGTACCAGGCGTTCACCGCCGGGTATCTGGGGGTGGTGCTGGCTTTTGATTTTCGTACAGGGGCGCTGCTGCCCGCGGAGGGCGCAACCGCCGAGGCGTTTTTTAACGGTGGTAAGTTCTTCTGCGGGTTGTGTAATTCGCACTATTCACCCATAGTGCGGTTTCCGGTAATGAGCCAGTTGCCGGCGGGCAGCGCTGCCGCCCAATGGCAGCAAGAGGCAACCGAGCTGCAGAAGAATTATCTGTATGTGATGTATGTCTCTCCTGAGGCAGCCACCAGTGAACTGCTCAGTTTTTTGGTTGCGCAAGGATATACGCTGTACGGCGGGCAAACCCCGCCTGAAGAATTTCGATCACGCTGGGCGGCAACTGTGAGAGAGGATATGGAGACTCCGCTGCGGGCGTTATGGCCAGCGGTGAATGCGGGTCAGGGCGGGCAGATTGCCGAGGCCAGTGTGGAAATTACCGATGTAAACCCCGATCTGCTCAGCTCAGGGCGATTGGAGCGAGTGCAGAAAATGGTGGAAGATTTGGCGAAAGGATTGATTTTCCCTTTCAACCCGCCGATGGAGTAGATGAGGAATTGATCTGGTATCAGCCCCGCATTCGCGGGGTTTTTTTTATTCAGCAAATGGGGGGATTTATTGTTTGGGTTGAGTAGGGGTCTTTGACATCCAATTGTTAATACGTAGGGGCGGACGGCGTCCGCCCAAGATGTGGTGCAAGCATTGTCCGTGCAGGAGCATAATATTTGGATTTTGAAGTCAAATTATGTATACGTAGGGGCGGACGGCGTCCGCCCAAGATGTGGTGCAAGCATTATGCCTCTAAAGATTTATTCGGGAGGGTTGCCGGTAAAATACTCGGTGGTGGTGTGACCGGGCTGGCTGATGCCTTCGCGCCGGATCACTTTCCAGACGGTGAGGAAAACAATTTTGAGATCCAGCCAGAAAGACCAGTGGTCGACGTACCACACATCCAGGCGGAATTTCTCCTGCCAGGAGATGGCGTTGCGGCCATTTACCTGTGCCCAGCCGGTGAGTCCGGGCAGCACATCGTGGCGGCGCATTTGTTCGGCGTTGTAACGGTCCAGATATTCCACCAATAACGGGCGCGGACCAACCAGGCTCATCTCGCCGCGAATAATATTAAACAGCTCGGGCAGCTCATCCAGGCTGGTAACACGCAGAATTCTTCCAAGGGATGACACGCGCTGGGTGTCCGGCAGCGGCTTGCCGCGGCGGTCAACTTCCCCACGCATGGTGCGGAATTTGTACAAAGTGAAAACATGACCTTTAAAGCCTGGGCGCGGCTGGCGGAATAACACCGGTTTGCCGTCAACAGCCAGAATCAGCAAAGCGACCAGCATCATCAGCGGGGACAGCAGCAGCAGCGCCAGCCCCGCGGCGATCAAATCAAATACTCGTTTTTCGATGGGAATTCCTCGCATGCTGGCATTGTATCAAAAAATGACAGATGTTGTTATAATTTAGCAGCAGCAGCGCTGAATTCTCGCTGCGGGCAAATTAGAACTGTTTCGGAAAGGCTGATATGAGCAATAAGAAAGGTCGAGTTTTTTCGGGCGCCCGTCCCACCGGACGCCAACACCTGGGCAATTACCTGGGCGCGATTAAGAATTATGTCGCGCTGCAGGAAGATTATGAGTGTTTGTACAGCATTGTGGATGTGCACGCCCTCACCACCGTTGAAACCACGCAGAATCTGCGTCAGAACACCCTGGAAATGGCCCTGGATTGGCTGGCCGCGGGAATTCGACCGGAAGAATCGATTGTATTCATCCAGTCGCATGTGCCTGAGGTGATGGAACTGCACACTTACCTTTCGATGGTGATGCCGCTTGGCAAGCTGACCGATTTACCCACTTTCAAAGAAAAAATCCGCCAGCATCCCAATAATGTCAATTACGGGCTGGTGGGCTACCCGGTGTTGATGTCGGCAGATATTTTGCTGTACCGCGCCAGCGTGGTGCCGGTAGGCGTGGATCAGGCTCCGCATATTGAGTTTGCCCGTGAGATTGTGCGCTCTTTTAATTTCCGATACAACACGGATGTGCTGGTCGAGCCGCAAATGAAAGTAACCCAAATTCCCAAGGTGATTGGCATAGATGGGCAGCAGAAGATGAGCAAAAGCCTCGACAATCACATCGAGATTGCCGCCACTCCCGATGAAACCCAAAAACGGGTGATGCAAATGGTTACCGACCCGCAGCGCCAGCGGCGCAGCGACCCGGGCAACCCGGATGTGTGTAATGTGTTCTCCTTCCATAAGATCTTTTCCAGCGCGGAAGAGGTGGAAATGGTCAATACAGAGTGCCGAAAGGCGGGTATTGGCTGCGTGGATTGCAAGAAATTGATGGCCAAGAATCTTAACGCTTCGCTGGTACCATTCCGAGAAAAGCGCGCCGAGCTGGAAAAAGACACCGACGCGGTTTGGGATGTGCTGGTAGACGGCGCGAAACGCGCCAAGGTGCTGGCTGAAGAAACAATGGTGGATGTGCGCAGCGCGATCGGCCTGCCGTAGAGATTTGACAATAATATACGAGAAACCGCCGCAGAGATCTAATCTCGCGGCGGTTTTTTTGTTGATGGAAATTCAGCTTACTGTTCGTTTTGTTCCACGGCGGGGGCGTCTACCACGGCCTGGCTGGCTGGTAGAACTTCTGAAGGAACCAGCACCATCATGATCAAGTAAACCAGGATGCCATTTCCGCCCAGGAAGAACAGCAGCACAAAGAGCAGGCGTACCAGGGTGGGGTCCATGTCAAAATAGTCAGCCAGGCCGCCGCATACACCGGCAAGCATTCGTTCAGATTGGCTGCGATAAAGTCGTTTCTTTTCCATTTGTAAATCTCCTATTTTTGTAATTTTTTTGTAATCAATGATCAAGCAGTATGTTCCACGGCTTCAACAAGCTCTTGCTGTTCAACCGCAGGGGCTGCAGGGGTAACTGGCTGGGCAGGTACGGCGTTTCCTAACATCACGCGGGCCAATTCACCCAGCAAGTACGAAAAGAAATTAAGAATATGTATTGATACAACCAGCAGGACAAAACCCAATGCCACCGTGGCAGTGATTTCAGGAAGTGTGTCGATCCGCCAGAAAACCATATTGATTTGCACGTCGGGCAGGAAGAGCACCATGGGTGAGAAGATCATCGCCAGGGGCACAGTGAGTAAGGTTACCACAGCGGTGAAGCTGCCGATGCCGATGGGCAGCTTGATCAGCAGGTAAACCAGACCCTTCCAGGTAACCGGGTTGGATAGATAATTAATGAAGCGCTTCCAGATACTGGCAGCGGGGTCAGTGGGACGTGACATCGGGGGAATTTTAACGCCCAGCATGCCAATCGCGCTGACGCGCTCAAAGGCGGTCAAGCCCCAAGCCATGACCATCACCAGTAATAAGATCGGAATGCCCACCCAGATGAGAATCAGGGGGATGCCGAGGGAAAACCCGGTGACCAGTAGGGTAAAGTAAACGATCCCCAGCGGCAGCGCCAGTAATTGATACAAAATGCCGCCGTAGGTTCGTGGGTCGATGAATACGCCAAAAATTCTGGCGAAGATGTTTTGATTTTTCATAATAATCCTCAGTTGATGTAAGTTGTTGCTTCTATAACAGTTTACGCAGGCAGCTTCAAAAGGTTGCAAAAAGGCACCTAAAAAAAGCAAACCCTGAAAATTTTCAGGGTTTGCTGGCTTATTAATAAAGTGGATGTGCTGTGGTTAATAAATTTCAGGCACAAAGGTCTGGTCGGTAATGGGCGGGCGCACATACCCGAGATTCTCCTGGCGCGGAGGCAGCTCAAGCTTGGGAGGGGTGAGGTCCTGGTAGGGAATCTGGCTGAGCAGATGGTGAATGCAATTTAGCCGAGCGCGTTTTTTATCATCGGCGTTCACCACCCACCAGGGCGCTTGTTTGATGTCGGTGTGGGCGAACATTTCGTCTTTGGCTTTGGAATACTCCACCCAGAATTCCCTTGATTTTAAATCCATTGGGCTGAGTTTCCAGCGTTTGGTGGGGTCGTCGATGCGCGCCTGGAAACGGCGCTCCTGCTCTTCGTCGCTGACAGAGAACCAGTATTTGATTAATATGATGCCAGAACGGAGAAGCATCCGTTCAAATTCTGGACAGGTACGGAAAAACTCCTGCACTTGGTCTGGAGAGGCATAGCCCATTACGCGTTCCACCCCGGCGCGGTTGTACCAGCTGCGGTCGAACAGCACCATCTCTCCGGCGGCAGGCAGGTAAGGCACATAGCGTTGAAAATACCACTGGGTTTTTTCGCGTTCAGTGGGAATGCCGAGGGCAACCACTTTCACAACACGGGGATTAAGGCTTTCGGTAATGCGTTTAATGGTGCCTCCCTTGCCGGCCGCGTCGCGGCCTTCAAAAAGGACCACCACTTTCAATCCTTTTGCTTTAATCCATTCCTGAAGTTTCACCAGCTCCAACTGCATTTTCTCCAGCTCTTGAAGGTAATCCTTGTTGGAGAGTTTGGGCTTTTTCTCTTGCAGAGGCTCATCATCAGGAGCGCTATTCTTTTTGTCTTCTTTTTTCTTTTTGGACATCGTTTCCCTCCTCGTTCCAGCTTAAACAACACTCATCCAATAGTAAATAATGACAATCACGGCAAGTCGCGAAGCAGGTGCAATGGCCTTTAACCAGTTTAGCATATTTTGACTGGTTTTTTGCCTGATCATCAGGTTTATGCTCTTGAGACGGTGTTCAAAAAAAAACTTCCCCGTGGAAGTCGGGGAAGTCATGGAGCTGATGAACTGGAGGAAAATCAGCTAGCCAACTTAAGGAAGAACTGGTTGCCGCGGCCGGGAATAAAGCCCATCCGCTTGAGATAACGGCTGTGTTTTTGGGTGGCGGCGCGGGTGTGGATGCGCTGAATTCCTTTGGAACGGAAAAATGCGGAATTCTTTTCATAAAGATAATGACCAATTTTAAAATCGCGATAGCCGGGGATGACAAAATCGAGTTCCACTTCCAGGGCGTCACCTTCGGTTTTGCGGCCGATAAACAACCCGGCAGGCACCATGTTGCGCAGCACGAAGAAGATAATTTGCTGGTTCTCTGGCTTGAACTCATAACCGGGGAAGTACTTTTGCATTTCTTCCTGGTAGTAAGTGAGGAAATAATCAAGGTAATTGTTACCCGCGCGCACATCCAGCAGTTTGAAATACTCCTTTGCAGTGAGCATATCGTAAAGGAAGTACAGGTCGATCAGCACGATGAAGAAGTTAAGCGCGGCTACCGGGTACGCGCCAATCAATAATCCGTATAGGGAGAATATGGCTGCGCCGGCTAAATTAATCAGGCGCAGCTTTAAGATGGAGCTCATGGTGAGAGATACGGCTACCAGAACAGAAGCTATGTAGCCGACAATTTCAAAAATCAATTGGGTGTTCATTTTTCCTTCAAAACCTTCTTTGTATTTAATTCGACAGGCTCAACCCAGTCATGCCAGACCTGGATGAGCGGGAAGGGATTTTAACCTATTGTCAGACAACTTGCAAGGGGAAGAGATGAAAAAACCAGCCTTTTTGACGGAATTCTCGACAAAAAGGCTGGTTTATTAAGGCTTGGCACTATTCAATCTTCGTTTTCAAGTAAAGGCCAATTATCGTTATCTGTGCGGTTGATATGTTTTTTCGCTACATGGGCAATCTGTTGCAGTTCTTTTATCAGGTTTTTTCCCAGGGCGCGCTCGTAAATGACCAATACTTTGGAACCTTCTTCTACAATTGTTTTATAACCCAGGTGGGTTTTGCCTTCTTTGGCGATGGCGATGGTGTTAAGATGGTCGGATTGCAAATTCCCCAGGCGGCAGCCTACCAGATCGGGTACGCGGGAAACATCAACCTCGTCGAGGTCAAATTGACCTTGAGACAGGCTCACCAGCGCTGCTACGTCCGGTTTGAGAATTCGAATGGAAAGAAAATCAGCAGCCATTTCTGATGTTTGAACCGGAATAATACCCACAGATTCAAACAACGCGTGGAAGCGGGTTTCAAACACACGCGCGTAAATGTTTTTCGCGCCTTTATGGCGCGCGTATAGGGCGCACAACACGTTGGAATCATCCTCACGAGAACCGGCGATAAATGTATGACAGGTTTCCAAATCCAGTTTATCCAGCACTTGTGGATCGGTCAGGTTGCCATTCAGGGCGACCACATTATCCAGAAGGCTGGCTTCAATGGCCTGTTCGCGCTCGGGCAAAAGAAAGTATAACCGTCCGTTTATTTTTCCGCGCAGCTTCTGCACCATTGACCAGGAAAAAGTGCTGTCTCCAATCACTGCCAGGTTTAGTTTTTTTTGCATGAGTTTCTTTCCTTTATGAGTTGCGAATCCCGCGCAATAAATAAAGGAGCGGGAAGATTTCAATACGACCGATAAACATATGCGCCATCAGCTGAATTTTTAGCAAAGGATGCATACCAAAATAGATTGCGTCTGGCAGGGCGTTTAACCCCACATTGCCTTGAGCGGAAAAAACAGTAAAAAGTGAGTCAACCGCTCGGTAGCCAAACAACATAAACACCAGTGTGCCCACAAAACCAATGCCCAGGTAGAGCAGCACAAAAGACATGACTGAAATCGCTGTCTGGTCGTTGACCACGTTGCTTCCCATGCGGATGGGGAGAATGGCGCCGTCCGGGTAAAAGGGGCGGCGGATTTCTCGGCGAATTACTTTGAAAATAATCAGCAACCGCCATAATTTCACACCACCCGTGGTAGACCCGTAAGCTGCACCGCTGATCATTAAAAAAATCAGGGTGAAAATAGCCCTATCGGGCAGCTGCGAAACAGGCAGGGTAGTGCCGGCTCCGCAGGTGGTGACGGCAGTAATGACGTAAAAGAAACTATTGAGGATTTGCTGCGAGGCGTTTCTTTGCGTGATGTGCAGTTCAAAAAGCAGCAACCCCACCGCGATCGGAATAATAATGAGCAAAGCGCGAACCTCTGGGTTTCGCCAAATTTTTCGCGCGTTTCCGCTCGCCAGCGATTGGTGAGAGCTAAAACTGATACCGCCGACCAGCATCAATAGCATGGCAATTAATGAAGGCAGCGCGCCATACAACCCCACCCCTACGCTGTTGGATGAAAATCCGCCTGTCGATAATGAAGTGATCGCGTGAGTGAGGGCGTGGAAAGCAGGTACCCCCGAAGCCCACAAAGCCAGAAACCCGATTAAGGTGTATGCCAGGTAGATGAGGGTAACCGTGCGGCCAATTTGCCATAAATTGAGGGTGAAATCTTCAAAGCGGCCTTCGGCGTCAAATAAGCCGCGGGCAGCACGGGCGGTGTCGCCGCGCAGAAAGAGCATGAACATGACAATCCCCAGACCGCTGACCCATTGGGTGAGCACACGGAAAAAGCCCAGGGAGTACGGCAAACTGCCTGGGTCGGGAATCATGGAAAGACCGGTATCAGACCATCCGGAGAAAGCCTCGAAAAATGCGTCTACCGGCTCCAGCCCGTGCAGCAAGAATGGAACGGCGGAAAATAGTGAAAAGAGGATCCAGCCAACAGCCAGTGAGATGGCGGCATGCCACTCTTTTATTTGCGGAGGCGGCAGCGCGCGCTGCAGCAAAAACATACCCAGTAAAAAACATAACGACATCAGCCCAAAGCTGATTGTTTGAGGTCTTTCACCGGCAAAGAGCGCGATGAGGAACGGAATCAAGAGAATAAAGCCGAAAATCAGCAGAAAATCGGCGATCAGACGCAATATGGGAAGCGGATCGGAAAAGCGTCGGATCAAGGTCGTCAACTCCGGGTGGATAGTGATTGGCAGGGCGCGGGTTTATTCACCGCGCCCTGAAATGGATGCAAAAAACTACTTCTTACCCTGACCATAACCCTGGAAGCGCAGCAAAACTTCATCCATTTGCGCGCTGTTGAGGATGACCGGATTACCGATACACTTGGCCTGGTAATAAATCTGGGAGACCAGTTCAATTTCTTCGGCGGCAGCGAAAGCGCGTTCCATGCTGTGGCCGACGGCAATCAAGCCATGATTGGCCAAAAGCACCACATTGTAGCTGCCGATGGAATTCAGGATGTGGTCAGATAGTTCCTGTGTGCCGTAGGTGGCGTATGGGCAAAGCGGCACTTTGTCACCAGAGAAACCCACCAGATAATGCACAGCCGGGAGTTCCCAATTAAGGCAGGCGATGGTGGTGGCATAAACCGAGTGGGTATGCGCGACAGCATTGATGTCTTCGCGGTGTTTCAATAACGCCAGATGGAAACGCCATTCGCTGGAAGGTTTGCGATTCCCTTCAACAACATTGCCGTCCAGGTCAAGCAGGACGATGTCTTCAGGTTGAATGCTAAAGTAATCCATTCCGCTGGGGGTAATGGCTACCAGGCCTTCTTCACGGTTAAGAATGCTCAAGTTGCCGCCCGCGCCGGTTGTGAGGCGCGAGGAGATCAATTTCTTCCCAAAAGCTACCAATTGTTCGCGTTCATTTTCAAGTCGCATGTCAGTGGGTCTCCATTAATATGATATTTGGCCACCATTGCCAGGCTGAGCAGCCAAAAAACCGGAAGTGAAGTGTGTTTCTTTAGGACTAATTATAAAGTGAAAATGACGGAAAAAGATGAGTTGACAAAAGTGCAGGCCGGTGAAGTAAATTGAGATTGGGTATAATCAAACGCGGAAAGCAATCGAAAATTACGGAGGCGCAGCATGCGAGCAGTTGTTCAGCGGGTAAAACAAGGCAGTGTGACCATTGATGGGCAGGTGAAAGCCAGTATCGCACAAGGGTTGGTGATTTTGCTGGGAGTCGGCCCAGATGATACCCTGGAAAACGCCAACGCGTTGGCGCGCAAAATTGCCATGATGCGGATATTTAGCGATGAGGAGGGCAAGATGAACCTCTCAGTCCTGGATATTCATGGTGAGGCGATTGTAGTTTCGCAGTTTACCCTGTATGCCGATACGCGCAAAGGCCACCGTCCCTCATTTGTAAAGGCTGCCGCGCCCGAACTGGCTTCCCCCTTAGTGGATCAGTTTGCCAATTTGCTGCGCGAACATGTTTTACCCACCCAAACAGGGGAATTTGGCGCGGATATGCTGGTTAAAATTGATAATGATGGCCCGGTAACCATCTGGTTGGAGATGTAGAAGGTTGATTACAACCAGTCTGGACAAATTTTCGTATACAATATGTGAGATGTACACCGATTCTTTTATATTAATCGTGGTTTGTAAGGAGAAGAAAACATGAACGTTGCCAGTTTATTTCAAGGAATATCATTGTTAGCGTGGCTGGCATTTATTCTGGCGGTGGTTTTTGTGGTGATTCAGGCATCGCGAGGAACAGCGGTAAAGAACGCGCGCACAATCCTGTTCGCGGTGGTGATCGTGGCGATTCTGCTCACCACAGTCAGCTCTGGAATTGTGTTCGTGAACCCGCAAGAGCGCGGTGTGGTGATTTCAGCGGTCGAGCCGAAGGGCTACCGTGAAAGCGCATTGTTGCCTGGTTTGCGTTGGATCATTCCGTTTGCCGAAACGGTTGTGAAGTACCCCATCTCCCGCCAGACTTATACCATGTCAATCGCGCCGTCTGAAGGCCAGATTTTTGGTGACGACTCAATTGAAGCACGCACGGCCGATGGTCAGAAGGTGCTGGTAGACGCGTCGGTCATTTTTCAGATTAATCCCGAACGAGTGATTGATGTGCATATTAACTGGCAGGACCGCTACTCCACCGATCTGGTACGGGCGGTATCGCGAGGAGTGATCCGCGACGCGGTTTCGCAGTTTGGCATTGAAGATGTGTACAGCCTTCAGCGGGCTGAATTAACCCGCCGGATTAGAGAAGATTTGACTACCCGATTGAACGATAACGGCCTGACCCTGGTGGATTTTGTGCTGCGCAATATCAGCTTCTCAGAAGAATATGCTGCCTCCGTAGAGCAGAAACAAATTGCCGAGCAGCAGGCCCAGCAGGCCAAATTTGTGGTCGAACAGCGCAAGCAAGAAGCAGAGCAAGCGCGCCAGGTTGCGCAAGGCCGCGCCGACGCGGTTGTGATTGACGCGCAAGGGGATGCTGAAGCAAGAATTATTCAGGCTAAAGCCGAAGCCGAAGCCCTGCTTTTAATTGCTGACGCATTGGCGAACAACCCTGACTTGCTGACTTACCAATACATCAATCAGATCACTCCCAATATTGAAGTGATGCTGCTGCCCAATAACGCACCATTCCTATTCCCGCTGCCCACAGTAGGGCCGCAGACACCCGCGGCAGTGCCCACACCTGTTCCGGCCGAGTAGTATTACCTTTTCAGCACTACCTCCCCCAATCAGGGGGAGGTTTTTTAATATTTGTACGTCATTGTTGAAGGTCAGACTGCCAGGTTTGAGTTTAGCATCTGGCAGATTAAGCCATAACCACAGCAGGTTGAGGGTCTTCGTCCAGGCGGCGGATGGCGGGCGAGACCAGACCGATGAAACCGGTCAGCGCGCCCAAAATGGCGGTACAAATAAACATGGCGGCCAT
>Ga0351874_1052_pt1 | contig 30348 bp, 28 predicted proteins | sample BONcelFGM3001C13_FD_206790 | JGI IMG/M metagenome (GOLD analysis project Ga0351874, IMG submission 206790) | Enriched cells from coal bed in the Powder River Basin, Montana, United States - BONCAT cells FGM rep3 HSBNCT.FGM.300.1.C13 ...
ATTCAGTTGCCCGGTTGTTTTTAGATCAATTTCGGAATCAATATTTTTCCATATTTTTTGTAGTTCATTATTTTCCATAGTTGAGGGGATTTAAATTTTGTTTCAGGAGTTCTTTAGCTCTATTAATTCGTACACCTACATTGGATTTGGATATACCAATGATTTGGGCAATTTCATCATAACTCTTCTCTTCAAGGTATAAAAGCATTATCGGTTTGTCAATTTCATTAAGATTGTAAATCGCTCCCAATAGCATCTTACTTACTTCACTTAAGGATAGTTCTTCAATTATATCAATCTTGTCAAAAGATTCGGGGAGATTTTCTCGGTACTCAATTCGTGACTCTTTCTTCAATTTCGAAATAGAAGTATTAATAGATACAGCATAGATCCACGAGCCTATACTATTCTTATTCTTTAAGCCCGGGAATGATTTCCAAAGTTGATAAATGATCTCTTGAAAATTATCCTCTCTGTCCGAAGCATTTTTGAAGTAGATAAGGTTTACCTTATGCAGAATGCCTTGATAATTTGATAATATTTCCAGAAAATCGTCCTTAATTGACTTCATATTAAAATTCTTTACTTATAAAGTATCACGGAATGAAGATTTATTACAAAATAACTGAAAAAATATTTTGAAATGTATACAAGCGAATTGGACCTGTAAAAATGGTTTCTAAAAATAACACCAGTTATCATATTATTTGACCGCTAGTCATATTTTTCATTGAATTTATCTGCAGGGATATTTCCTTTGGGCAATTAAAAAAATAAAAAGCGAAATAATTTATGACATCTAAAACAAAATTTTTAAGACAAATCTTAATCACAGTAGCTGTAATAGCCTTTTTTTCAAGCTGCAGCACAATTAATCGCAGTATGAGAGAGCCCGATACAAGGGTTAATCTAAGAATGAGCGATTTCTCACTATCAAACCAAGTAACAGCAACAGCAACATCAGTAAAGGTTATTGGCATCGACTGGGCCAGACTTTTTAAGAAAAAAACAGGGGTGGTTGATGGTAGTAGCTCTTCCACAATCAATCTGGTATGTATTCCTGTAATTGGAAATATAGTATCAGACAGGACTGCAAATTATTCTCTCTATGAGTTGATGAGTGATAGTCCCGGGTACGATGTGGTCTTTTACCCTCAATATGAAACAAAAATTTTAAGACCAGTACTAGGCATCGGCTTCTTTTCTAAGATTACGACAGTTAAGACAACAGCCAGACTTGGGAAAATGAATAATTAAAAGGGGGATCATATGAAAGCAATTGTTTTTACAGAATATGGCGCACCAGAGGTCCTGAAACTCAAAGAGGTTCCAAAACCAAAGCCAAAGGATAATGAAATCCTTATAAAGGTCTACGCAACGCCATTAAATTTTGGAGATACACTTGTACGAAAATTCAACTCCATTACCCCTAAAAAATTCCATATGCCGTTCATATTCTGGTTTTTAGGAAAGCTTTATTTTGGTTTCAAAAAACCTAAAATAGAGATATTGGGGAGTGAATTTTCCGGGAAAGTTGAATCTATCGGGAAAAATGTAAAAAGGTTTGTCGTGGGAGATCAGGTCTTCGGATATCGTGGCCCACGTATGGGTGCTTATGCAGAGTACCTGTGTATGAACGAAAATGACGTTGTTGCTCATAAACCAACCAATATGTCATATGAACAGGCAGCCGCTATACCTTATGGTGCAATTATGGCGTTAGGTTCTATCAGAAAAGCAAATCTGAAAGCTAAACAGAGCGTTTTAGTCAACGGAGCTTCCGGCGGCATAGGTCCTATTGTGGTGCAACTTGCAAAATATCATTTTGATGCAATTGTAACCGGAGTTTGCGGGACACCTAGAATACCGTATGTTATCTCTATGGGTGCAGATAAGGTAATCGACTACACTAAAGAGGATTTTAGTAAAAACGGAGAGACCTATGACTATATTTTTGATATTCTTGGGAAATGTTCAATTGAAATGTGCAAACGCTCACTTAAGAAAAACGGGAGCTGCCTATATGTAAGTTTTAAGATGAAGCAGGTTTTTCAAATGTTATGGAGATCAATAGCCGGAAATAAGAAAATAGTCTGTGTAATGGTTAATGAAAACACAAAAGATTTGATTTTCATTAAAGAGCTTATAGAGGCGGGTAAGATTAAATCAATAGTAGACAGATGCTATAGATTAGAGGAGGCTGCCGAAGCACACAGATATTTTGAAAGCGGGAACAAGCAAGGCAGTGTTGTATTAACGTTATATGATGAGCATAATATTTAATAGCACTATTTTACAATAACGGAAGCTAACCACTTATCACATTATGTGACCACTAATCACAATTATAGTTTATTTTATTGACCCTGGTACTTTCTTTGAAGCAAATAGAGATATTTTCAAAATGAAACAAGTAAAACTAACACCCAAAAAGGCATTTATGAAATGCGGAACCTGCAGCAGTGCTATGTTCCATTTGCTTAATCAGGAGTTTGACAACCTGAGTGAGACAGAGGAAAAAGCGTGTGACCTTTTAGCAGGAGGGGTAGCACAAAAGGGGCATCAGTGCGGGATGCTTTGGGGTGCCTCTCTGGCTGTTGGAGCGGAATCACTCAAAAGACACAGGGACAAAAACGATGCAATTGCATCTTCAATAACAGCGTCACAATACATAGTGGAATCTTTTGAAAAGAGAACCAAAACAGTTAATTGCAGGGAGATTTCAGGAATTGATTGGGAAAACAAACTGGATTTTGCCCTCTATATGGCAAAAACTATTCTGCAGGGATTTGTATACAGTCCTTGTTTCAAACTTATTGACAAATGGACCCCGGAAGCCATTCAGGCAGCTAACAAAGGGTTTGCATGTAAAAAGATATTCAGCAAAAATTGTATAAGCTGTGCATCCGAGGTTGTAAAAAAAATGGGGGCAAGTGAGCAAGAGAGTATTATAGTTTCGGGTTTTGCAGGAGGAATTGGCCTGAGCGGAAATGGTTGCGGGGCTTTAAGTGCAGCAATATGGTATAAAATGTTAGACTGGGCGAAAAAAAATATTGGGAAAAACCCTGCCTTTTTTAATAATCAGGATGTAAAGAGTTTATTAAGGTCATTTTATATCCAGACTGACTCCGAAATGTTGTGCAGGAAGATTTGCGGGAAACAATTTGAATCAATTGACGAGCACTCGGATTATATTCGAAGCGGTGGTTGTAAAAACATAATTGAAGCACTGGCAAATTCACGATGAACAGATTTCTTTATAAACGGCAGGTCTATCTTGACAATAATGCCACAACACGCGTTAGCAAAAGTGTCCGGAGAGTAGTTATGCGAGTATTAAAATACAATTGGGGAAACCCATCATCCGGATACTATATGGGCAAAAGGGCTGCACGTATAATAGAGAGGGCCCGGCAGCAGGTTGCTGATTCAATAAATGCACATTCTCACGAGATATATTTTACGGGTTGCGCTTCAGAGTCAAATAATGCAGCATTAATAACCCTAAGTAATCACTTCTATCCAAAAAAGAAAAAAATCATCTCAACACCTATTGAACACCCCTCTATAATGAACACCCTAGAGTTTCTTCAAACTCAAGGAGTTGTGGTTCAATATTGTCCTGTAGACAGATATGGGTTTATTTCCATTAAAGAGTTAGAGACTCTTATAGATGAAGAGACCTTTTTAATATGCTGTATGTTTGCAAATAATGAGATAGGGACAATTCAAAATATCAAAGAAGTTTCTGCCTTTGCAAAATCACAGAATGTTCTTGTTTTGTCTGACTGTGTCCAGGCATTAGGAAAGGTGCCGGTTGATGTGAAGGATTTGGGGGTAGATTATGCAACATTCTCTGCTCATAAGCTCTATGGACCAAAGGGAGTTGGAGCATTATATGCAAAAATAAGCAGTCCCCTTGAGCCATTCATCCACGGCGGACATCAGGAAGAGGGAATGCGTGCGGGCACAGAATCGGTTCATAATATTGCAGGTTTTGGCGTGGCTTGTAAGGATGTTAAAAACCTTATAGCCTATTCCGAAAAAACAAGACTACTAAAAGAACAATTTATAAAACAACTGAAAGTCATCAAGCCCGATATACTAATCAACTCTCCAACAGACAATTGTTTGCCAAATACAGTCAGTATTACTTTCCCGAATATCAACAGCAAAGAACTTATGATGATGTTAGATTATAACGGCATTGCCGTATCATCCGGTTCTGCGTGCAGCAGTCAATTAAACAAACCGTCCCACGTTTTAAAAGCTATTGGATTATCCGATAAAGAAGCAACAGAAACTCTTCGAATCAGTTTCGGTAAAGAGACATCGGAAAGAGACATCAGATATACTATAAAAGTGATAGATAATTACTTAGCACTAATAAAATAATAGTAACCAAAACTAAATAAATGACAATTGAATCAATAAAAAAGAGAGGTTTCGGAATCTCAATAATAGTATTTCCAGTAATGCTGCTAGCAGGGTTTTTAATGCATCCTAACATTCTAAATCTCGAGGCTCTTCAAACGGTTGAACAACTGGTTGGAAGATTTCATAATCAGCCCATATTCCATTTTGGGCACTTGCTTGTAATGTTTGCCGTCCCGGTTATAATGATAGCTCTGATTAGTTTTATGAATGTGCTGCAAGGGAAGGGCAAACAATTAGGTTTTTGGGGCGGGGTTATCGGCTTATTTGGTGCTTTCATCTTAGCTGTAGACAAAGGCGCTTTATGTTTGGTATTATCTGCATTCGACACTTTACCGGAGGCTCAATTTCAAGAGTTTGCCCCATTTCTTAGTGTTGTTGTAAACAAAGCCGGCTTGCTTTGGGTGGTTTGGTTATTACCATTATTACCAATTGGTGCATCAATACAAGCACTGGGTCTTTTAAAAGAAAAATTTATCAGCAAATGGCAAGGAGTATGCATTATTTTTGGGCTTCTGTTACTTAACAACCCAGATATTGAACTAATTAGTGCAACGGGTGCTTTGCTTATGTGTGCCGGATACATTCCGTGGGGCGTCAGAATACTTCAGGGCAGAATGAATTGCTCTTCAACTTCTTGCCCTATATACGACAAAAAAAAAGATAAAAACTTTAAGTGTCTTAAGCCTTGTAATTAATTATTCCAAAAATGAGACATACAGCATTACTATTTCTATTTATAGGTGTAAGCCTTAATTTATTCGGGCAAAAGCAATCATTAAAAGAACAGGCTCTGGATAAGTTCAAAAAAGAACATTACTCAGAAGCAATTCTCTTATTGGAACAAGCGGCAAAAGAGACCCCGAAGGATGCGGAAATTTTTTACTATTTGGGATGGTTCAACCATTATAGGGCATACGATAGTCGACCATTGAGCGGATACAGCTTTTCATATTCCGAACAAATTTTCAAATATTTGGACAAAGCCCTTGAAATCAAGCCCGATTATGGCGATGCAAAGTACTTTTACGGTGCGGAATGTAGCGGAAACGCCTTTATTGCAATGCAGAATAATGATGCGGAGAAGTTAAGGTATTTCTATAAATTGGCCAATGACAAAGGTGCATATCCGGCCTGGCTAAAAGAGTTCGGGCGAAATTTCCTGAAAAGTTGCGATGCTAACGCAATTTTATTTACAGGCGGAAATGCCGACTTTGATGTTTGTCTTTATTTACAATTACACGAAAACGTGCGAACTGATATTACCCTCGTGCCCATTGGAAACATTGACCGGCCCTGGTATGTGAAATTCATTAAAACCGGATTAGATGGTACAATTAAAAAAGTTGTTCTAAACCTCACAGACCAGCAGATAATGGATATACACCCTTTTAAGTGGGACACTACAATGGTTTCAATCAAATTATCCTCAGAGGACAAAAAGCAATTTGGGTTATCAGATAACTATCTGTTTCAATGGCAGGTTGAACCTGACCTGTTTTCTGAAAGGATGCACTCAAAAATTGAAAGCGAAAAAGCAAAAAAGCGCGCATACCTAAGCCCACAAATGTCCATACTTTTACAGATAGTTGAGGATAATTTTTCTCACAGACCAATTTATTTCTCAAACTTTTGCTCCCCAACACTTTTTGGGGGACTGAATTCATTTTTTCAAAACTGTGGGCTGGTTTCACGCCTAACGCCTGTTTTGACAAAGGACACCGAATTTGCATTCAATTATTCAAAAATGGAAGAATTACTTCAAGAACAGAATGTTGTAAATTTTAAAACATTAATAAATAGCAGTATGCCTCGCATTTCCGGCGTTATTGTATCTGGTTATTACAACACTTTGCTTAATTTATCTGAAAAATACGACAAGACTAATGACCTAAAAGGTAAAAATTACCTGAAACTGCTATTTGAAAAGCACTTAAAGATAGGATATGACACAGAATTTGAGAGTGAAATACAAAAAAAATGAAAGCAATTGTACACACAAAATATGGACCTCCTGATGAACTACAGCTTAAAGAGGTACAAAAACCAGTTCCCAAGGAGAATGAAGTGTTGATAAAAATACAAGCGACAACAGTAACAACTACGGACTGCAACGCTCGTAACTTCACATTTGTCCCAAAATCATTTATGTTTTTCGCACGACTAGTGTTTGGTTTCAAAAAACCCAAAATAAATATTCTGGGAATTGATTTGGCAGGAGAAATTGAAGCTGTAGGCAAAGATGTAAAGCTATTTAAGAAGGGTGACCAGGTTTTTGGATCACCCGGAACCAAATTCGGTGCCCACGCAGAGTATGTTTGTGTTCCCGAAGATGGTGCACTGGCTATAAAACCGGCTAGTATCTCCTGGGAGGAGGCTGCCGCTATTTCATTAGCGGGAAATACTGCACTGTTTTTTATTAGAGATTTGGCAAAAATTCAAACCGGACAAAAAATACTTATCCACGGCGCTTCCGGGGCAATCGGGACCTATGCCGTTCAACTTGCTAAATACTATGGTGCTGAAGTTACAGGAGTCTGTAGTGCCACTAATGCAGAAATGGTTAAATCTTTAGGCGCCGATAAGGTAATTGATTATACCAAAGAGGATTTTACCAAAACCGATGAGAGATATGACTTTGTTTTTGATGTGGTAGGCAAGACTACATTCTTACAATGCAAGGGCATATTAAAACAAAAGGGAATATATCTTGAAAACAACCTTGAACTAAAGGATATTCTAATAATGATGTGGAGATCATTAGTTGGAGGTAAAAAAATTAAGGGAGGGGTATCAATTGAGAGTGCAGAAAACCTGAATTTCTTTATTGAACTTATAGAATCCGGAAAGTTAAAACCGGTTATTGATAGAACATTTCCACTCGAAAAGACCGCAGAAGCTTTTCGATATGTCGAGTTAGGACATAAAAAGGGGAATGTAATCATTATAAACCAGTCAATTAATTGTAACTTTTAAAAATAAATAATGAGGATGAAAAAGATTACAGTATTATTATTTTTGGTGTTTTTCAACATCTCTCTTTTCGCCAAAGAATTTGTTAAAATCGCAACACCTACTAATGCGGATAAAAAAATGTCGGAGAATACTGCTAATGATAAGTTAGCCGATCTATATGCAATGACAGAGAAATACAAATTGGCTGTTGAAAAATTTAATTCTTCTATGTCAAAAATACGCGAATCAAAATACAAGCGTCCGGTTAGCTAAAGTCTAATATGATAAAAGGTGCGCTGTTGTTGCTCACGCTTATATTAACCTCGTGCAGCGGAATGAAAAACACAGAGAGAGTTCTCCCCAAAGAGGGTGAAGAGGGCTGCTTTGTTGCAGTGAGAGATGGCCTTAAAATATTTGTTTATGAGTATGTTCCAGGGAGTAATTTTTTAAATACAATTTATATTATTTCCGGAATTACAGGCATAAACCATAAAGAGGAGAGAGATATTATTGAGAAATTAAGCAATAATGAGAATCGTGTGGTTGTGATACATCCCCGCGGTACAGGATATTCAGAGGGTAAAAGGGGCGACGACAATAATTTAGACGATTTTATTGGAGACTACGTAGAAATAATCAAGAGCGATAAATTTTACAACGATAGAACCGGTAAAGTAATTTTATACGGACACAGTATGTCCTGTGCAGTTGCCCTTGTAGTGGGGAATGAGCTGCAAAAAATTGACGCTCTAATTATGGTTAACCCTCCGTATAAACTAAAACCTGTCAAAGGGATGTCTCCTGGTTTCGGAGATTATCTCAAATATATAGGCTACTACATTTTTGCACCACATATCCCGATAGTCAATATGGGAGGAGATCCGGCAACTATTGAAGATGATGCAGACAGAGAAGAGTCGTACAAAAGAAACCGCGATACTCTGCTGGTAAAGTATTTCAGTATGCATTATATGAATAAATCAAAGAGGGTAATGGATGCGATGGTAAGAAATGCTCGTTTGGCAGACTATCCATTGATGCTAATTTACGGGGAGAGAGACAAGCTTGTAGAAAAAGCGGGATGTGATGAAATTTTTGCTGCCTGGAGAGGTGAAAATAAAAAGTATATAGTAATTAGCGGCGGGTCACACGGAAAATCTACGGCAATAAAGGGTGTTGATAAAATTCTACCACTCATATAAACGACTTTAATTCCTCCCGGATTCATACTTGCAGCAAAGCGGGCATTCAGTATACAGCAAATTTCACTATTTTTGTAACTAATCAAAGAATTACTTATGAAAAACAGATTTAACATCCGACAGATTTTGTCGTTAATCCTGGCCATAACTATGTTTTCGGCCTGTAGTCAAACTAAAGAGGAGAGGGCTCAGGAGCAGATGGGGATAATCTTGGACAGTACCAAAGCGGTAGGCCTTGCCGTTGCTGTGGTTAAGGATGGAGAGATAATTTACAGTGCTACCTTCGGTAAAAAGAGTATAGAGGAGGGATCTCCAATTGCTCAGGATGACATCTTTCGGATAGCTTCAATATCTAAGTCATTCACAACAACTGCGCTTATGACCCTGGTGGAGAGGGAGAAACTTGCCCTGGATATGGATGTAAGTGACCTCATCGGGTTCCGGGTAAGAAATCCGAAGTTCCCGGATGAGGTAATTACGTTGAAGATGTTGTTGTCGCATTCATCAAGTCTTAACGATACTCAGGGATATTTTCGTCTGGACTACCTCAATCCGGCAACCAATCCGGATTTTGCGAAGTGTTATAATGACTACCGGCCGGGCTCAAAATATGAGTACTGTAACTTGGGATTCAACACAATAGGTGCCATTGTAGAGAAATATGCAGGTGTTAGATTTGACAACTATGTTGTTGAGGCGCTTTTAAAACCACTTGGTCTATATGCAAACTTTAATCCGGATTCACTGGATGCGGCTAAGTTTGTTCCCCTTTACAGCTACGAACCAATCGACACACTTGAGGGGTCGGAGAGGATCTTCAAACATCAGCCGATGGCATATGTGAGCAGGGCAAAAGAGATTGACTCTGCCTATGTAATGGGTTACAGCACCCCTCTCTTTTCGCCAACAGGTGGAATGAAGATATCTGCATACGACTTAGCCCGCTATATGTTAATGCATATGAACTATGGAGAGGTGCCTGCTACCGGAGTCAGGATTATCTCAGAAGAGAGTGCCAAAATGATGCAGGCCCCTGTTATTGAGACCGGGACCGGCGAGTTTTATTGCCTTGCTTTGAGGACAAGTGAAAATCTTATCCCGGGAGAGAAGATGGTTGGCCACACAGGCTCTGCTTACGGTCTTTACAGCGCAATGTTTTTTGAACCACAGAAGAGATTCGGCATCGTAATGATGACAAACGGCTACTCCCCAAAATATAAAGATGGTTTTACCACAATTCAGGGAGATGTTACAAGGGCGCTTTACGAGATTTTCATCAAATAAAAAGAGGTTAGTAAAAATTATCCGGTGAAGAGAGTTCTCATTATTACCTATTACTGGCCACCGGCCGGGGGGTCAGGAGTTCAGCGCTGGCTTAAGTTTGTTAAATACCTGCGGGAGTTTGGCTACGAGCCGGTTGTATATACCCCGCTCAACCCGGAGTTTATGGCTGTAGACAAAACTCTTCTAAGCGAGATCCCCTCCGGAGTAGAGGTAATCAAGAGAGAGATTACCGAGCCATACTCTATCTACAAACTCTTGACCGGGAAGAAGGAGAGCGGAGTCAAACCTGGGTTTATAAAAAGCGGTAACGGCAAATCAAAATTTTCAGAGAGAGTTTCGCTCTTTATTAGAAGCAACCTCTTTATTCCGGATCCAAAAATGTTATGGATCTCACCATCTGCACGCTTTTTAGTTAAACATCTAAAGGAGAGTTCTGTAGATGTAATTGTAAGCACTGGGCCGCCACACTCGATGCACCTTATTGCAAAGAGGGTCTCTAAAGCAACCGGAATCCCCTGGCTGGCAGATTTTCGCGACCCGTGGACAAAGATGTACAACTTCAAATACCTGGGCTGCACAAAACCGGTAGAGGCCCTACATAAAAAGCTGGAGAGAGGGGTAATAAGGTGTGCAGATGCTGTTGTTACCGTAACCAACACAATTGCCGCAGAGCTTCAGGAGCTAAACCCAAAAAGGAGAGTAGAGGTAATTACAAACGGTTACGACAGTGCAGACTTTCCTCAGATGGATGTTGTTTCACAGGAGAGGTTCACCATAACCTATACAGGTCTCTTTGTGAGGACACAAAACCCGACTGTTTTATGGAGGATTCTTGGTGAGAGAGTCGGGGCCGGTACAACCGGCTTTGCAGAGAGCCTGCAAATTCGTCTTGTCGGCCACATAGACAGCTCTGTTCTGGAGGATATTTCAAAATACAAACTGGAGCCATATTTGGTTAAGATGGATTATATGCCTCATAACGAGGTGATAAAACTACAAAGAGAAGCAACCGTTTTACTCCTCTCCTCCGGGCGGGAACCGGAGTCCGGGGGAATAATGACCGGAAAGTTTTTTGAGTACCTGGCAGCGGGGAGGCCAATCTTAGGATTCGGGCCAAAAGGGGGAGATATGGATATTGCGCTGGAGGAGAGCAGGGCGGGAGAGATGTTCGACTACGAAAATTATGACGGAGTTGCTAAGTGGATTGACGCTCAGTATGCCCTTTATACAATTGGGGCAGCCCCTGTGATGGAGGGAGATATTTCAAAATACTCCAGAAGAGAGCTCACAAAAAAGATGGCAGCAGTGTTGGATGAGATTTGCAAAAAGTGAATAAATGAGTGATTAAAAATATTGAATATGATAAATTATAAAAAGTATCTGCCTTATGTAATAGCAGTGTTCTCTTTTGCAGCTGCTGCCTATCTCTTTACACCTCAGGTTCTTCAGAAAAAGGTGGTAAATCAGAGCGACATAGCCTCCTGGAGAGGTATGGCAAACGAGATAATCACATACAATGAGAAAAATCCGGACAAAGAGCCGGCTCTCTGGACAAACTCTATGTTCTCGGGAATGCCGGCAACCTCAATTTCGGTTATTTATGAAGGTGACTATACCGATTATATCTACAAACTTATTCATAAGCTCTCCGGATCCAGACCTCCAAGCTATCTTTTGATTTCAATGATAGGGGCGTTTCTCCTCTTCCTTGCTTTTGGGGTAAGTGTTCCGCTTTCGGCAATAGGGGCTCTGGCTCTTACATTCTGCTCATACAACCTGCAAATTATTCAGGTAGGGCACAACTCTAAAATGGTAGCAATTGCTTTTATGCCGTGGGTGCTGGCTGCTGTGGTCTTTGCATACAGAAGCAAGAGCTTTAGAGGGGCTCTTGCCGGGGCACTCTTTTTTGCATTTGCCCTTAGTTTTCAGATAAAGGCAAATCACCCGCAGATAACATACTATCTGGCTATAATGGTGTTGGGATTTGGTTTTGCGGAGCTTTACAACTCAATAAAAGAGAGATACTTTCCCGCTTTTTTTAAACGCTCCCTTATTCTGCTTGTCGCGGGATTGCTGGGAATTGCTGCAAACATAAATCACCTCTGGCCCACTTATGAGTACTCAAAATTTACAATGAGAGGTGGTTCGGAGCTGGCTGTAGAGGAGGGTAAAGAGCAAAAGGGTCTGGATATTGCCTATGCCACAAGCTGGTCTTATAGCCCGGGAGAGATGCCAAACCTTATGATTCCAAATTTTAACGGTGGAGCATCGGGCGGAGAGCTTTCACAAAACTCTCAAACATACAAGGCTCTTAAAGATGCGGGGTACGCAGGTGCAGAGCAGGCTGTAAAACAGATGCCGCTATATTGGGGGCCACAACCGTTTACTGCAGGACCTATGTATATGGGGGCACTCTCGCTGTTTATATTTATTCTTGGACTTATCCTGTTGAGAGGTGCCGTAAAGTGGTGGATTGCAGTTGTCTCGCTAATTGCAGTATTTCTCTCGTGGGGCTCTAATATGCTCTTCTTCACAGAGTTTTTTTTCAAGTATATTCCAATGTATAGCAAGTTCCGGACTGTCTCAATGGTTCTTGTAGTTTTGCAGATTACCATTCCTCTGCTTGGATGGCTCACATTGTCTAAATTGCTGGAAGAGAGTGGGGAGAGAGGCGAAAAGATTAAGGAGGATAGAGTTAAAAGGGGAGTCTTAATTGCCCTGGCTTTAACAGCAGGTTTCTCTCTCATTTTTGCGTTAATTCCATCTCTGGCCGGGACATTTGTCTCGATGGCAGATGCTCAGATGCCGGATGTTCTAAAACAGACTCTTGTAAACGACAGGATGTCGCTATTGCGTGCAGATGCTTTACGCTCCCTTATCTTCATACTTCTTGGTGCCGCTGCAATCTGGTTTACATATACGGGAAAACTTAAGAAGAATCTCTTTTACGGAGTTCTGGCGCTGCTCATTTTTGCCGATTTGTGGGTTGTTGGTAAAAGATATCTGAACGACTCTCATTTTGTAAAGAGCAGAGAATTTGAAAACCAGTACGCTCTGAGGCCTGTAGATAAGATGATTCTGGAAGACAGGGATCCTAACTACAGGGTGCTCGACCTGAGCATCAACACATTCAACGATGCACACGTAAGTTATCACCATAAAACTATAGGCGGCTATAGCCCTGTGAAGATGCAGCGATATCAGGATCTGATAGATCGTTATATCTCTGTTGAGATGCAGCAGATGGGCAAAGATATTTCCGGCAGCAAAACCATAGAGGAGGCTCAGGAGAAAATTGGTAACTACCCTGTTCTTAATATGCTCAACACCCGCTATATTGTGCTGGGGGCAGAGAATGCTCCGGTTGTTAATAGCGGTGCATTTGGAAACGGATGGTTTGTAAACAGTATTATAGGTGTAAACTCTACAACCGAGGAGATAGCTTCTCTTAGTAAGATTGAGAACTCATTGACTGCAGTTATTCACAATGAATTTACCGCCGATTTACAAGGAGCTTCACAAGACTCACTCCAGGCATCAGAAGCAATTGTTTTAACCGAATACTCCCCTAACAAACTTGAATACAAAGCATCTTCAAACCAGAACAGAGTAGCCATCTTTAGCGAGATATACTACCCTGCCGGCTGGAAAGCCTATATTGACGGACGTGAGGTTAAGATACTTCGGGCAAACTACACACTCCGGGCTTTGAACATCCCTGCCGGAGAGCACATAGTGATATTTGAGTTTAAACCCGAATCCTTTGCAAAAGGAGAGTTCTGGTCGCGCATAACATCCGGAGTCCTTTTGATACTCTCACTTGCCGCAATTATTATTGCTGTTTATAAAAGAAGAAAGCTGAACAGCTAATTTTTTTCTATCTTTGTGAGATGGTTGTAAAATATTAGATGTGATAGTATTAGGTCAAGAATTATCTTATAAAGATATAGCTTCTATAGTTTTGGATGCAGAGAGAGTCTCTATTGACAAATCTGTCGAACAAAGGGTTGATGAGTGTTATAAATTTCTCGAGACCTTCTCAAAGAAGAAGGTTATCTATGGAATAAATACCGGATTTGGGCCAATGGCTCAATATCGTGTTGAGGACGAGCAACTAAAAGCTCTTCAATACAATATTATCCGCTCTCACGCTTGTGGAGCAGGAGAGCCACTGGCAGGCATTTATGTTAGGGCTGCTATGCTTGCAAGGCTTTCAAATTTTCTAAAGGGGAAGTCGGGGGTAAACAGTGAACTTTGTAATCTTCTGGTTGCTTTTCTTAACAATGATATCTATCCTCTTATTCCAGAGCACGGGGGAGTAGGAGCTAGTGGAGATCTGGTTCAGATGGCTCATATAGGGCTTACACTTATTGGAGAGGGAGAGGTGTTTTATAACGGGGAGTTGAGAGAGACCAAAGAGGTGTTTAAAGAGTGCGGTTTAATACCACTCAATATTTATATAAGAGAGGGACTTGCAATTGCAAATGGAACAAGTGTTATGGCCGGAATTGCAGCTGTGAATATTCATTACTCTCAACAACTCATTAAGTGGGCTACTCTGGCATCTGCAATTATGAACGAGATTGCCTCATCTTATGACGACTTTGTCTCTGAACCGCTTATGGAGAGCAGACCTCATAATGGGCAGCTTTTTATAGCTGCTCAAATGAGAAAGATATTCTCCACATCTTCCAGGTTAAAGAAGAGAGAGTCCGATCTTTATAACGGATCGAACAATAAAAAGGTTTTTGACGGAAAGGTTCAGGGATACTACTCCCTAAGGTGTGTTCCTCAGATTCTTGGACCGGTGTATGATACTCTCTTAAATGCAAAAGATGTTGTAGAGAGGGAGTTTAACAGTGTGTGTGACAACCCGGTTGTTGACCCGGATACACAAAATATTTACCACGGAGGCAATTTTCACGGAGATTATATCAGCTTTGAGATGGACAAACTAAAAATTGCAATTACAAAGCTTACTATGTTAACCGAGAGGCAGCTTAACTATCTGTTTCACGATAAAATAAACGGAATTCTTCCCCCATTTGTGAATCTTGGGGTGCTAGGGCTAAATTACGGACTTCAGGCAGCACAGTTCACTGCAACATCTACCACAGCAGAGTCCCAAACCCTCTCAAACCCTGTTTATGTTCACTCCATCCCAAACAATAACGACAATCAGGATATTGTGAGCATGGGTACAAACTCTGCACTTATGGCAGCCAAAGTAATTGAGAATGGATATCAGGTTATGGCTATTCACTATATGGCGCTTTTACAGGCGATAGATTATCTGGGCATAGAGAGAGAGCTATCACACGAGAGCAGAGAGGCCTACTTTGCCATAAGAGAATTTTTTCCGAAATTTACCGACGATACACCAAAATACAAAGAGATTAAAACCATTGTTAAGTTTTTGAAAGAAAGCTCTTTAAGCGAACAAAGCAATAACCAGAAAAACATCTGATAATGAAATATGCTTTAGTTACCGGTGCGGGAAGAGGTATAGGAAGAGCAGTTGCTTTAAAGCTCTCTTCTATGGGTTATCACACTCTTATAAACTATGTCTCTAATAATGCTGCCGCTCAAGAGTGCGCAAAACTAATTTCTGAATCGGGAGGGGAATCTACATTGATTAAGTTTGATGTTTCGGACAGAGAGCAGGCCGAAGCGGCTTTAAAGAGCTGGAGCGAGGCAACCCCCGGAGAGTATATAGAGGTGTTGGTAAATAATGCAGGTATTCGCAAAGATAACCTTATGTTATGGATGGACGAGAGTGAGTGGCTCAGTGTAATAGGGACAAATCTCAACGGGATGTTCTATGTGACCAGGCCCCTTTTAAAGGATATGCTTGTAAAGCGATTTGGCCGGATAATAAATATTGTATCTCTTTCCGGAATAAAGGGCCTTCCGGGGCAAACAAATTACTCTGCAGCCAAGGGGGGGGTCATCGCAGCAACAAAAGCTCTTGCTCAGGAGGTTGCAAAGAAGGGGATTACAGTAAATGCGGTGGCACCCGGGTTTATCGTGAGCGATATGACAAGTGATCTGGATGAGTCTGTGCTAAAAAAACTGATACCGATGGAGAGATTCGGGAGACCGGAGGAGGTTGCTGCAGTTGTTGCTTTTCTCGCATCAAAAGAGGCATCTTATATCACAGGGGAGGTTATCTCTGTAAACGGAGGACTTTATACATAACAAATAAAGAAGAGAATCATATAGTTTATGGCCAGAGTGGTTATTACAGGAATGGGGATATACTCATGTATCGGACAAAGTTTAGATGTTGTGCTTGAGTCTCTAAAAGAGGGGAGATCCGGAATAGGGATTGATCCGGAAAGAGAGGAGTTTGGATTTCGCTCCTCCCTAACAGGAATCTTACCCAAACCAGATCTTAGCAAGGTTCTTGACAGAAGGAAGAGAATATCAATGTCACAAGAGGCGGCTTATGCATATGTTGCAACTGCTGAGGCACTAAAAAATGCGGGGATAGATGATAATTTTCTGGACAGTAGAGAGGTAGGAGTTTTGTACGGAAACGACAGTAGCGCTTTGGCAGTTGTGGAGGGGGTAGATTTAATACGCGAAAAGAAGAATACAACTTTAGTAGGCTCGGGATCTGTGTTCCAGTCAATGAACTCTACAGTAACAATGAATCTCTCGGTTATCTTCAGGCTTAAAGGGATAAACCTTACTATTTCGGGAGCATGTGCAAGTGGCTCACACTCAATAGGAATGGCGTATATGATGATTAAGAACGGTCTTCAGGAGTGTATTATATGCGGGGGAGCGCAGGAGGTTAATAAGTATGCTGTATCCAGCTTTGATGGTTTGAACGCCTTCTCGGTTAGAAATGACTCTCCTCAGGAGGCATCAAGACCCTTTGACACCGACAGAGACGGTCTAGTTCCAAGTGGCGGGGCAGCTACAGTTATTCTTGAGAGTTACGAATCTGCGGTAAAGAGAGGGGCGCCAATTCTTGCCGAGGTTCTCTCTTATGGATTCTCATCAAACGGAGACCACATCTCTGTACCAAATATTGATGGCCCAAAACGCTCCCTTCTAATGGCTCTTGAGCAGGCGGGCCTGAGAAGAGAAGAGATTGGCTATATAAATGCTCACGCAACATCTACTCCCATAGGTGATTTTAACGAAGCTATAGCAATTGATGAAGTTTTCGGAGATTGCAAACCATATGTAGGATCAACGAAAAGTCTCACAGGACACGAGATGTGGATGGCAGGGGCAAGCGAAATCGTCTACTCTGTACTTATGATGAAAAACTCATTTATTGCCCCAACCATTAACTTTAACAAAGCTGATGAAGCCTCGTCAAAGCTCAGGATTTCAAATAAACTTGTATCTTGCAAATTCGATTATTTTCTCTCAAACTCATTTGGGTTTGGAGGGACAAACTCAACGCTAATTCTTAAAAATATTGATACAAAAAGTTATTAAAAAATATGACAGAAACCGCTCTTATTGAAAAGATCAACAGTGTTCTTGCAGATGAATTTGAGGTTGATATAGAGAAGATTCAGCCGGATGCACAGTTAATGGATACGCTTGATATGGATAGCCTGGACTTGGTAGATATGGTGGTTCTTATTGAGCATAACTTTGGTTTTACTGTTGTGGCGAAGGATTTTACCGGCATAAAAACTTTTAACGACTTTTATCACTTTATCAAATCACGGTTAGATGAAAAAAGGGAGACCCCAAAATGAGTGGAGTGGTAAATCGAGGGGAGGAGCAGCCGGATATCTCACATTCGTATTTATCATAAAGTATTTAGGGGTGACAATGGCATATGTGCTGTTGTCACTTGTCGTTATCTATTTTATCCCTTTCGCACCTAAGGCAACCACATCTGTGTGGTACTATTCCCGCAAAATTCTTGGAAAAGGCACTCTCTCTTCGCTGGTGTTTATATATCAAAACTTTTTTAATCTTGGGGTTGCCCTTATAGATAAAACAGCAGTGGCAGCAGGGAAGTATAACCAGTTTCAGTTTGATTTTCACGAACCGCAGCAGGTTAAAGATGTTCTTAAAAGCAGTACCGGAGCCGTTATTATAGGTGCCCACTTTGGAAACTGGGAGATTGGTGCTCCATATTTTGACAAATATGAGAAGCAGATGCGGGTGTTGATGGTTGATTCGGAATATCAAAAAATTAAACAAATTCTGGAGTCACACAAAAGGGTGCACGCTTTTAAGGTGATTCAAATAAAGGAGGGCTCTCTATCCCATATATTTGAGATAAGAGATGCTCTGGCAGAGGGAGCATATATCGCGATTCAGGGAGACAGAATAAACACTGGCAGCAGAGGTGTGGAGATGGATTTTATGGGATCTAAAGCGATGTTTCCTCTTGGCCCTTTTGTAATTGCTGCTCGTTTTGATGTACCGGTTGTATTCTATTACGCAATCCGCACAGGATATAAAAGGTATCTGTTCCATTTTAGCCTCTGTGAAAATAGTTTAGCACAAAATTCTGTAAAGGGAGAAAATGCAATTCTGGAGAGCTATGTAAAAGGTCTTGAAAAAATTGTAAAAAAAGCGCCACAACAGTGGTTTAATTTTTTTAAATTTTGGAAATGAAGAGAGAGAAAAAATTACTTCTTATATCTGCAAACACACTTGCAGACCCTTGTCCGGTATATCCACTGGGGCTGTCATACCTTAAGACCTACCTTTTAAATACAGTAGATTGGCTGGAGGTTAAGATTGCAGATATGAACCTGACAACACTTCCGGGGCTTGAGAGTGAGATTAAAGAGTACTCACCGGATTGGGTGGGAGTCTCAATAAGAAACATTGATGGAGCGAACTCTCTTGATATGACAAGCTTTATTCCGGGATATTCCAAAATAATGTCAGCTGTGAGAGCGAGTACAAATGCACCAGTATTAATGGGAGGGGCCGGATTCTCAATCTTTCCTGAGATGTTGTTTCAACTGCTTGCTCCCGATTACGGAGTTGTTGGGGAGGGCGAGGAGAGCCTCAGACAACTGATATGTTCTCTTAATGAGAAAAGAGATGTTTGTGGAGGAGATAAGAAAGAGCGGTTTTCTCAAATAGAGGGACTTATATCAAAAGAGACAGGTGGAATTATAATTAACCCACACTCTAAATACCTAAAAACACTCAACCTTCAATTCGATGAGAAGCTCTCCGATTTCTACTGGCAGAGGAGCGGGATGTTAAATATCCAGACAAAAAGAGGGTGCTGCTATAACTGTATATATTGCTCATACCCCATAATTGACGGAAGATGTGTAAGGACACTGGATACAGACCTTATTGTAGGAACACTTGAGAAATTATACCGGGATAAGGGGATTAACTATGTCTTCTTTACAGATTCGGTCTTTAATATTCAAAACAACTACAATGCGCAGCTGGCAGAGAAGATTATTAAAAGTGGAATTAAAATTAACTGGGGAGCATATTTTTCGCCTCATAATTTGACGGATGATCTCCTTGCCCTCTTCCGAAGAGCCGGGCTTAAGCATATTGAGTTCGGGACAGAATCGCTATGTACAGAACAGATGCAGCGTTACGGAAAGAACTTTACAATAGAGGATGTTTTGCTAAACTCCGGGAGAGCTTTTAAATACAATATTTTTTATGCCCACTTTCTTATATTGGGCGGGATAGGAGAGACAGAAAAGACCCTAAGGGAGACGATGGAGAACTCAAAAAAAATTCGGTATTCGGTATTTTTCCCATATATTGGCATGAGGATATACCCCGGAACTCCATTGCAGAGAATGGCAATTGAGGATGGGACAATATCTGCAGATAATCCGCTGCTGGATCCTACATATTATCTGGCAGAGGGGTTCTCTCTTGAGAGATGCCGGGAGATGGCAAAAGAGACAGGGAAGGCCTGGATCTTTCCGGATGATCCGGTATCTGCAGATATAGACAGGATGAGAGTATTAAAAAAGAAAAAAGGTTTAATATGGGAGTATCTCAGAAAGCCATAGTTAGTGGAGAGGGGATTTTAAAATTAATTCCTCAGAGAGCTCCGTTTGTTTTTGTTGAGAGTTACTACGGAGAGGTAGACGGAGCATACGTTACCGGCTTTACTCCTATTGCCGGAACTCTGTTTACGGAGTCTGTTGAGGGAGCCTGTTGCGACAACAGGGGAGAAAAAGAGGAGCGGAGTATTTGCCTCACAGAACCCGGAGTGATAGAGAATATGGCTCAATCTGCCGCTGCAGTAACGGGATATCAGTTTGTGAGCAGGGGAGAGAGTATCCCTGTAGGTTTTATAGGTGCTGTATCTAAGTTTGAGATAACAGAGTTTCCTATTGCAGGAGAAGAGATTAGAACTCATATAAGAAATCTGGGAGAGTTCGGGGATATATCTCTTATAGAGGCTGTACTATTCTGTGGACAGAGGAGGGCTGCCTCTGCCGAGCTCAAGATTTTTTTACAAAAGTAGTTTAACTATTAACTATATGAGAAAGAGAAGAGGTTTAAACGAGGCGGCACTTGTGCACAGGGAATGTGTAAAGGTTAGGTTCTCCGAGGTGGACTCAATGAATATTGTTTGGCACGGAAATTATGTCAAGTTTTTTGAAGATGGCAGGGAGGCTTTTGGGAAAAAATTTGGAATAGGGTATCTGGACATCTACGGAGCCGGTTACACAGCCCCTATTGTAGATCTTCACGTCAGTTATATAAAGTCTCTTACATACGGAGAGAGTGCTATTGTTGAGACAAAGTATATTTTTTTACCGGCTGCAAAAATTCGTTTCGAATATGATATATATAGAGAGAGCGACAATACACTTGTTGCCACAGGCTACTCTCTTCAAGTTTTTCTCAACCTTGATGGTGAGCTTGAGTGGAATAATCCGGAGTTTTATACAGAATGGCAGAGAAGATGGAAACTGATAAAGTAAGAAAAAGGGTTTATGTAGTTGCAGACTCCATATACTCACCACTGGGGTTCTCAACAAAGGAGAATATGAGGCGGGTATCAGAAAACAGATCTGCAATAGAGACAGTAGATGATCCCGAGATATATTCCATTCCCTTTAATGGAGCACGAGTAGTAAAGGATGCTCATATAATCAAGGAGTTATCCGCTTCATTTACAACTCTTGAGAGGAGAATTCTTTTTGCAATTGAAGATGCTGCTATGAATTGCGGAGCCTCACTTGATACTCTGGCAAAAGAGGATACACGAATAGTTTATGCCACAACAAAGGCAAATATATCACTTATAAAAGATAGTGTGGCTGATTTACCTGCTGAGCTATTTCCGGGAGAGTCGGCAGAGCGCATTAACACATACCTCGGGTTAAAGAGATCCCCACTGGTTATCTCAAATGCCTGTATATCCGGTATAAATGCACTAATTACAGCTTCGCGTCTGATTGAACGCTCAGATTGTGACAATGTTATAGTGATTGGTGCCGATGAGATGACAAGGTTTGTTGTAAGTGGTTTTGAGGCTTTTCACTCAATCAGCCCTACCATCTGCAGACCTTATGACGCATCCAGAGATGGTCTCTCCCTGGGAGAGGCGGTTGGTGTTGTCATACTATCACACAAAAGAGAGTATGCAAAAGATAGCGATCCTGTAATAGTTGAAGGGGGAGCCGTAACAAATGATGCAAACCACCTCTCGGCACCCTCCCGCACAGGTGACGGGCTTGGAACGGCAATGATTAAAGCTCTTGAAAAGTGCTCATTATGCCCCTCTCAGGTAGATTTTATTAATGCTCACGGAACATCTACAAGCTATAATGACGAGATGGAGTCAAAGGCAATACACTGGGCATCACTTGGTAATATCCCTGTCCAGAGCCTTAAACCATATTGGGGACATACATTAGGGGCATCCGGAGTGGTTGAGTCTGTTGCCTCTTTCTGGCAGATGAAAAACTCGCTGCTTCTAGGAACAAAGGGTTACCGGGAGTCCGGAGTTTCAATGGAGATAAATGTTAGAGCAGAAGATACTCCAATGAAATTGAACCGGTGCCTCAAGAGTGCATCCGGGTTTGGCGGATGTAACGCGGCAATCATATTTGCCAGGGAGTCTGCCGCAATCGGAGAAGTGTCTCATAAGGGGAGTGCAAAAAAAGAGCCTGCATATGAGTGGCAAGAGTTATCTCGCTTTATTTTAAAGGGAGAGGGTGACTTTGACAGTGTGATACGGGAGAAATATAAAGAGCTTGAGATGAAAGATATAAAGTTCTTTAAAATGGATAATCTCTCTAAGGCAGGTGTAATAGCAACAGCTTCGTTATTAAGCAATTCCGACATTGATGAGAACAGGAATCCATTTGATTACGGATTCTTTATAGCAAACAGCTCCTCCTCGCTGGATACCGATATTCGTCACCAAAATGAGATATTAACAAAAGGGGACACAAATGTGAGTCCTGCAATTTTTGTGTATACTCTGCCCAATATACTTATGGGAGAGTCTGCAATTCGGTTTAAGTTTCAAGGAGAGAATACTTTTTTTGTCACAACACCACAGAGAAAAGATGAGATAATGGAAGAGCTTATGCTAATAGCCAAAGAGAGTACTCTTAAAGTGGCAGTAATTGGGTGGTGCGATTTTTTTGAAGGGAGATACGATATAGATCTTAAACTCTGTAAAAGAGAAAAATATGAATAGGGACGTTTATGTAGGCGGCCTTGGGGCCATAACAGCTATGGGTGCAGGTAAAGCTGCGCAGCTAAAAGGCCTTATCTCCGGAGAGACAGCTCTTGGCCCTCTTACCCTCTTTGATACCAGTCACGATGTTATTGTAGGCGAGGTGAAACACTCCAACCGGGAGCTTGCGGTTATGGCCGGACTCAAACAGGAGAGAGAGTACTCAAGAACAACTCTGTTGGGTCTTCTCGCTGCTGCAGAGGCGTTGGAAGATTCCGGCGTAAACATAAAGGGACTTAGAGTTGGGTTTATATCTGCAACATCAGTAGGGGGAATGGATATTAGTGAGAACTTTTACAGCCATTACAATAAAGACAGCAACAGAGGAAGACTCAGGCAACTTATTGGTCACGATTGCGGCGCATCAACTCAGTTTATTGCGGAGAGGCTCAGGACAGAAAGTTTTGTAACCACAATCAATACAGCTTGCTCATCTGCCAACAATGCAATAATGATGGGGGCAAGGATGATAAAGGCGGGGCTTTTGGATGCCGTAATTGCAGGGGGTACAGACTCTTTATGTCGTTTTACCATTAATGGTTTCTCCTCTTTGGGCATTCTGGACCGGGAGCAATGCCGGCCCTTTGATGCAACCAGGAGCGGGCTAAATCTTGGAGAGGGTGCCGGCTATCTTTTTCTTCACTCTGCCCGGGTTAAAACCCACCGCCAATACTGCACTGTGGCAGGATATGCCAATGCAAACGACGCTTTTCATCAGACAGCATCCTCTGCAGATGGTGCAGGATCTTATCTTGCAATGAGTGGTGCGTTGAATATGAGCGGACTCAGTGTTCAGGAGATAGGCTATATAAATGTTCACGGTACAGGGACTCCCAATAACGATGCATCTGAGGGGGTTGCGATGAACAGACTTTTTGCCGGAAATACTCCTCCGTTCAGCTCAACAAAAGGCTTTACCGGACATACACTCGGAGCTGCAGGGGGAGTGGAGTCTCTCTTTGCTATTCTTAGTTTAACACAAGGGTACCTTTGGCCAAATTTAAATTTTAGAGAGAGTATTTGTGAGGTTCCGGGTATGGTTCCGATTACTAAAACCACAAAACAAGAGGGGATAACGAGTGTTCTTACAAACTCCTTTGGCTTCGGGGGAAACTGCTCTTCAATAATATTCAAACAGGATAAAAATGGCCAATTATGACAGGCATAAATCTCTATATTAATGGTATGGCCACAATCAATTTTTGTGGAACTGCACAGGAGAGGGCCTTGCAGCCGGAGCCGGACTATAAGCTATATATTCCTGATGCCGGAATAAGAAGAAGGATGAGTCGTGTAATTAAGATGGGAATTTCTTCTGCTCTTATGGCGCTGGAGAGCTCCGGAAGTAATAACATAGACGCAATTGTGACCGGAACCGGCTGGGGTTGTCTTGCAGATACAGAGAAATTTCTCATCTCTATTTTAGACAACAATGAGAGGATGCTAAACCCGGCATCCTTTATCCAGAGCACCTCCAACACAATTGGAGCTCAGATTGCACTGATGTTGAGCGATAATCACTATAACAACACTTTTGTTCACGGAGGAGGATCTTTCGAAGCTGCAATTACCGATGCCTATCTGCTTGCAATAGAGGGCAAAGAGCGAATTCTTGCCGGAGGTTTTGACGAACTCACACCCACTAAAGAGAAACTGTTCAATCGAATGGGTATCTGGAGAAAACATATCAGAGGAGAGGGATCTGCCTTCTTTATTCTCTCTCCCTTTGAGGGAGAGAGATCTGCGGGAAAGATTGTGGCTATGGATACTGTCGGGGGCAATGTTTCCAATAACGAGATTATTAAAAGGAGCAAGGAGTTGCTGGAGAGCCGGGGGACTTCGATTAGAGGAGTGAGAGCCGCTCTTTGCGGAAGAGAGTCTTTGTGCAGCTATTTTTCAGATATGAAGATAGAGACAGAATATTTTAAAACATCCTGCGGAGAGTATCCCACCTCTTCTGCTTATGGACTTTGGAGAGGGCTGAGTTTACTGACAAATGCACAGAGGGGAGATAAGGTGCTTATAATAAACAGCTACCTTAACGAGGCATCCTCTATAATGATAATCGAAAAGTAGCGGGTAAAATATAGATTTTGATAATATTACTGGTCATATTAGCTGTGGTGGTTGCTGCGATGGTACTGTTTGCCGGGTCGCTCAACATAGGTTGGAATCTCTACTTACGCTCTGTTAACAGACTACCCGGGAAGAGTAACGAGGTTATGGTTACCTTTGATGATGGTCCTCACCCTGTTTATACCGGCAAGGTGCTGGATTTACTTGCAAAGAGAGAGGTTAAAGCACTCTTTTTTATGATAGGAGAGAGAGCGGTTGCGAATCCAGAGCTGGTCAAAAGAGTGGCAGACGAGGGCCACACTATTGGGATTCACTCGATGAAACACACTGCAGGATTTACAATAAAATCGGCTATCGGGGTTAAAGAAGATTTGACAAGGTGCAAAGAAGTGCTGGAGGAGATATCGGGCAGAGAGGTGAACTTTTTTCGTCCTCCATACGGAGTTACCAACCCTAATATTGCAAATGCTGTAAAAGCGCTGGGTCTGGTATGTGTCGGCTGGAACATCAGGAGTTTTGATACAGTTATAAGCTCTAACAACAGGGTTGTTAGAAGGGTGGCAGGGAAGCTTTTTCCCGGAGGAATAATTTTGATGCACGACTCCCTTCCGGCCTCTGTTAAGGTTCTGGAGGGGGTATTGGAGGAGATTCAAAAGATAGGGTTAAAAACAACGGTTTTAAAATGAAAAAAGTACTATTTATTGAGATACTATCGCTGTTGTTTGTGGCACAATTTGCAACAGCTCAAGGCGTTCCTTCTTTGTTGTCTGCAAATGAGGCTGCCGCTTTTAACAAGACTCTTACCCAGGTTGCTTCCGGAACAGAGAGTATCAGGGCACATTTTACCCAGCACAAGAGCATACCAATGTTAAAAAACAAAATGATTTCAAAGGGTGTGTTCGTCTACAGGAGAGAAGATAAGATAGCATTTTTGTATAGCGATCCTGTGGATTATCATATGATAATTAACGGGAATAAGTTGAGGGTGGTCTCTCAGGGGAGTGACCGCACCTTGGATCTTAAAAATAATCCGGTTATGAGGGAGGTTAGGGGGCTTATTACGGCTTCTTTTTTAGGAAGAGTGTCCCAGGGGGGCAGCTCTTACAGTGTTGAGTACTTCTCTCTGCCCGGGAGAGTGATTGTTATAGTAACTCCTTTTAACAAACAGCTTTTGTCAGTTATAAAGAAGATATCAATAACCTTTGACTCGGGAAGTGCACAGATTGAGAGATTGCATATTGAGGAGGGTTCAGGAGGTTATACAGAGTATATATTCAGTAATCAAGAGAGAAATATTGTATTGAGTGATGAGATATTCCGTGTTAATTAGCTTTATAACAGGTGTAATATTTGTGAGCAGTTGCTCTCCCGCAGTTAAGGGTGGTGCAAAATACCCTCAGGCTCATTTAAGAGAGGGAGAGAAAATTATACTGTATGATACAGTACCCTCTATTAACACATTTGATTTTGTTTTGTCACATATGGGGAGAGATGTTTCGGGAGTATTGATAATAAAAGTCTCGGAATTAAACCACAAGAGGATAGTGATGACCTCTCTCTTTGGTATGACTCTGCTGGACTTTGAACTGACAGAGGGGGGTACTCTAAAACTTAACTACTCAATAGAACAACTTAACCGAAAGCGGATATTAGATCTGTTAAGAAGAGATTTTGAAACGCTCTTTAACCCATATAATACCAAAGGGGTTAAAAATTTTTACGGAGCCGGTTTAACCATCGACGCCCTTACCAAGGGCCGAGGAATAACTGCGCTGGTAATGAGATTTAACAACTTAAAGGATGGCTTTCCGAGCCAGATAATTATGGACCATCCAAGACTTAAGCTCTCCTTAAAACTTGAAAAAACAAACTATCTCTCTAATGAATCAGACGAATCTCTATAAAATCCAGCCGACCGGGACAGATGCGAATGGCAGCGCACTCTTTGAGATCTCTATAAACAAAGATTGTGAGATTTTTCGCGGCCACTTCCCCACACGACCTGTTCTTCCAGGTGTCTGCTCAATTGAGATTATCAGAGAGTCACTCTCTATTATGGTGGGCAGAGATGTTCATCTGAGCAAAATTTCGCAGTGCAAATTTACCGGGATGGTAAACCCACTGCAAGACAGTGTTTTAAATGCCGTAATTTTGTTAAAGAGCAGTAACCCCCAGGTGGAGAGTGAGGTGGTGGCAGAGATTCTTTGCCGGGGAAGATCTGTTCTTAAACTAAAGGGGTCGTTTTTTACGGGAAGAAGCAGAAAAAAGATCAACTATATAGTTTTGATACCTACATATAATAATTCTGCTACACTGGAAGAGGTTGTTAAAAGTGTAAATGAGATTTGTGAAGATATAGTTGTTGTAAATGATGGTTCCACGGACTCAGCTGCAGAGATTCTCTCTGCACCATGCCTCTCCGGCCTAAAAGGCCTAACAGTTATAACTCACCAAAAAAACAGGGGTAAGGGAGCTGCGCTCAAAAGTGGGTTTGCATTTGCAGCACAGCGGGGGTTCGACTATGTGGTAACCATAGATTCAGACGGACAGCACTATGCATCTGAGATAAATACTCTTTTAGAAGCAACGCATCAAGAACCCGAAACATTATGGGTTGGGTCAAGAGAGTTAGGGTGCAAAAATATGCCGGGAAAGAGCACTTTTGCCAACAGGTTCTCTAACTTCTGGTTCCGGGTTGAGACAGGCATCTCCCTTGAAGATACTCAGAGCGGTTTCCGAATCTACCCACTAAAAAAAATGGGTAAAATAAGGGGGATAACCGGCAGATATGAATTTGAACTTGAGGTGCTTGTAAGGGCTGTGTGGAGTGGGATAGAGGTCAAAAATATACCGGTGAGGGTCTACTATCCCCCCATAGAGGAGAGGGTCTCCCACTTCAAACCTCTTGTAGATTTTACAAGAATCTCTTTTCTAAATACTCTTCTGGTTTTTATTGCTCTGCTCTGGTGGTGGCCGCTCTCTTTTTTCCGCTGGTTCAGCCGCGAGAATCTTAAAGTTTTTATAAAAAAACACATTACCGAATCACAGGAGAGCAACGGAAAGATAGCGAAGTCTGTAGGGTTGGGTCTGTTCTTTGGGATATCTCCCCTGTGGGGTTATCAGATGATTACGGCCGTTGCTGCTGCTCATCTTCTCCGGTTGAACAAAGTTATTGTTCTGGTTTCGTCAAATATCAGTATCCCGCCAATGATTCCGTTTATCCTTTATGGCAGCTTTGCAACCGGAGCAATTATTTTGAGAGAACCACTCTCTTTTATCCCCTCATCTCTCTCACTCACTTCAATTTCGGAGAGTCTTCTCCAGTACCTTACCGGAAGTGTAGTTTTTGCAACTATTACAGGATTGACAGGGTGGCTGGTATCTTACACTCTTCTTAAATTATTCAGGAAAAAGAGACAGTAGTTATGGCAGGAGTCTTTATTACCATATACAGATATCTTCGGGATAGAAAGGCTCTTTTGTGGAGTTCGCTCTTTTTAATTACGGTTGTACTTCTAATCTTCGCGCTAAGGGTAAGGTTTGTTGAAGATCCTACCAGATTCTTCCCTGATAGTGAGGAGGGGGGCAGAGCTGCCACTATCTTTTCCGGGATAAGTGCTAAGGACCGGATTGTGACTCTCTTTGAGTACAACGAAGAATCAAACGGGAGATATACTGTTTCGGGAGATAAATCTATGGACGGTGAGAGGCTAATTGAGGTGGCAACTCTTTTCCAGAGGGAGCTGATGGAGAGGGCAGGAGAGCCTCTTATTAAAAACAGTCGTCTTACGGTTGACCCACAGGAGCTTGAAAGAAGCATCTCCTACATATATGACAATCTGCCTCTATTTATGGAGAGGGAAGACTATTTGAGACTCGATTCTGTTGTTACACCCGAAGCTATAGACCAGCTGGTAAAAGGGGCTCTCCCGATGCTTCTCTCTCCGGCCGGAGGGGCATATGCGCCGCTCTTTGGACGTGACCCGCTTAATATCGGGACACGATTTCTCACTCTGTATGACTCTCTGAGAATGGGGATGAGATTCAGTTTGGTAAACAACCATATTTTTTCCGAAGATATGTCTGCTCTGCTCTATATAATTACACCGCAATCTGGGAGTGGAGAGAGTGGCCGGAATAAAGAACTTGCCGGGATTCTTGGGTACTTAAAGGGAGAGTTTTCAAAACTTGCTCCGGATGTTAAGATCTCCAGTATGGGGGGGCCGGTTGTGGGAGAGTATAATGCCGCAACAATAAAGAGGGACACATACATCACCCTCTCTATTGCTCTTTTTATAATTGCTTTACTCTTTGCATTTGTTTTCCGTGACCTTAGATCTGTTTTGCTTCTCCTGCTACCTGCACTTTTCGGGGCTCTTTTTGCTCTTGCCTTTATGAGTGCAAGAGAGGGTGTCTCTGCAATAGCTATCGGAGCGGGCGCTGCTGTATTGGGCATAGCCCTGAGTTATTCGATACACATTGTGACGCATCTGCGTCACGTATCTTCTGTAGAACAGCTGCTTAAAGAGCTTGCCTACCCCCTTACTGTAGGGAGCTTTACTACTATTGGAGCCTTTGTCGGGTTACTATTTACCCAATCTTCTCTGTTGAGAGATTTTGGACTATTCTCTGCTCTCACTCTAATTGGAACAACCCTCTTCTCTCTTATCTACCTGCCTCATATGCTAAAAATAAGAGAGATTCACTCTGTTGGTATGGTTAACCGGGTGCTTGAGAGGTTTAGTTCACTGGAGTTTGAGAAGAGAAGGTGGCTTCTTTTTGCAATTGCCGCTCTTTTTATCACAGGGGTGGTAATGTCGCCTAAAGTGCGTTTTGAGAGTGATATGCTCAAGCTTAGCATTGAGCCCAAAGATCATATTTACACCACCCAAAGATTTGACTCTCTGTTTGGAGCAGATGAGTCAAGAATTATGCTTCTCTCCATAGGGGAGAGTTTCGATATGGCGGCCCGGAGTTATCGTCTATGCGACTCTCTTATAAACTTATATATTAGAGAGGGCTTAGTGGAGAGGAGTGCATCTCTGTCTGGATTATTGCCTCCCCTTAGGCTGCAGGGAGAACGGCTTGATATATGGCGTGAATTCTGGAGCGGAGGAAAGAGTGAGCGGGTAATCTCATCTCTGATGAAGAGTGCCGGCAGATACGGGTTTAACAGAGATTCGTTTATCGGGTTTTCTAATATGCTCACACGTGATTACCAATACTGTGAATTTGGTGAGCAGGATTATATCTCTCTTCCATCTGCCATAAAGGAGTGGATAGAGGGAGACACCTCCTCTGTTATGCTTGTTAGCCAGCTATTTATAAATGAAGAAAAAAAAGAGGAGGTCTACGGGTTGCTTGCCGGATACAACAATATTGTGGTTGTAGACAGAGCTCACTTTTCGTCGCTATGGGCAAACGGTATTAAGAGTGACTTTAATCTTATTCTACTAATATCTGCACTTCTTGTATTTGTAACATTGCTCATATCTTACGGAAGAGTAGAGCTTGCTCTGCTGGCATTCCTTCCGATGTTTATGAGCTGGGTTATTATTTTGGGTCTTATGGCTCTTTTCGGGATACCGTTTAACATTGTAAACATTCTTCTTGCTACTTTCATCTTCGGGATTGGAGATGACTTTAGCATCTTTGTACTGGACGGCCTCTCATCTGAGTATGAGAGAGGGGCAAAAACCCTTTCGTCACATA
>Ga0351874_1053_pt1 | contig 29971 bp, 22 predicted proteins | sample BONcelFGM3001C13_FD_206790 | JGI IMG/M metagenome (GOLD analysis project Ga0351874, IMG submission 206790) | Enriched cells from coal bed in the Powder River Basin, Montana, United States - BONCAT cells FGM rep3 HSBNCT.FGM.300.1.C13 ...
AGTTTGCAATTGTACCAAATCGAAGATATTTGTAAGTGGTTGAATTGCACACCTAATGATATGTTAGAGTGGATTCCCGAATCAAATGAAAATGCGACTGATTATTCCGCATTAAAGCAATTGATGCCCGAAAACAACACTGATTTTCTAAATGCGACACGAGATATTCCGCTAAATAAAATTCCTGAACTACTCAAAAAGGTTGTGGCGACAAGAAGGATTTATGAGAGACAAGCAAGGCGAATTGAAACGAGATGAAAAATTAAATTCGATTAATGAAGTTGGTAAAAAAGAATCGAATAAAAATGAATTTGATAACTTCAAAATTGCTGCTGTTGTAGTTACGTTTAATCGACTGGAGTTATTGAAAATTTGCATTACTGCTTTAAGAGAACAGACTCGAAAACTTGATGAAATAATTGTTATTAATAATTCAAGTTCAGACGGAAGCTTAGAGTGGTTTTTTGAGCAAAATGATTTAACACTAATAACCCAACAAAATTCTGGGGGTACTGGTAGTTTTCACACCAGAATCAAAACTGCTTACGAAAAAGGTTATGATTGGATTTAATAAAATATTTAAATCGTATGAAACTGAATAATGTGAAAATAAAGTAATGTGATTTATTGTTGACGATTTATATAATATCAGTTATAATATGGATGAAATTGTAATCAGAACAATAAACAACTTGTTCAGAATTATTAATATATATTCAAAGAATTAAAAGCAACCTAAATGAAGCGGTGTCTTTTTTCGATTTATACTCCAGGATTTCCCAACCAATTTTCAGGTGGTCCCAACAACATTATATTTAAAATTGTTAATAATTTAAATCATAAATCACTAGAGTTTGACTATCTATCATATGATGTGTTTATAAAAAGTCTCGATAGTAATAATTTATTACTTTCTGAATCACAATTAAGCCTAAAGAAAAAGATCACCTCTTATCTTTTTACAAATTCATTTATTTATCGCAAATTTTTCGGAAGTGATTTGTATTTACGATATCACCATTACAAAAAGAATAAATATTTTAATTATTACCAAAAAAATCTAAATAAATATGATATCATTCATAGTCAGGACAGTATCTCATTAGGTTTAGTAGCTCCCAAAGACTATAAGGGTAAAAAAATTCTAACTATCCACAGTAAAGGACCATTAAGTGATGAAATAGTTCAATCAATTAGAAGTGTTGAATTAAAGGACAAAATTAATAAACGTCTTAAAGACTTGGAAAGAAAAAATACTGATTTAGCGGATATTATTTCTTTCCCAAGTAATGCCTCTAAATATTATTTTGAGAAAAGCCTAAACTCAAAAATTCGAGAGGATAAAGTTAGAATTATTAACAATGGTGTTGATTATGAATTTATTAGCTCAATTTGTAAAGATGAAAATATTCTAAAGAAATATTCAATTTCAAAACCTGAGGGTTACATGGTCCTCATAAATGTAGCTGATTATGCCCCAGAAAAGAATTTTGACACATTGATTAATCTGGTAAATATTTTAATAAAAGAATATAGATATAAACTGTTATTGCTAAGTATTGGAGCAAATAATGAATTCCATTTTGAGGAGAAAGTCAAAAAACTAGGATTAGAGCATTACATCAAATTTTTAGGTAAAATTTCACATATTGATGTAATTCGTCTATTTAAAGTTTGTGATATTTTTATTATGACCTCAAGAAAAGTAATTTTTGATTTAGTAGTATTGGAAGCTCTTGCTGCAGGAATATATTGTATTGTTTCTAACGAAGGTGGTAATAAGGAAATAATTATTGATGGTGAAAATGGTTGGCTAGTTGATATTGAGAACCACAGTCTGATTATCGAAAAAATTATGATGCCAGGCAAAGAAAAGTTTAAAAAAAGTTCTATTGAAACAGCTAAACGCTACTCGCTTCAAAAAATGGTCAAAGAATATTATAATATGTATATGAGTTAGAATGTTTGAATCTTCAAATATATTAGTTTCTGTAGTTATGCCAGTTCATAATGGGGAATTATACTTAAAAGATGCTATTGAAAGTATACTTAATCAATCATATAAAGAATTTGAGCTTATTTTAGTTGACAATGGTTCAACTGATTCCTCTTTGGAAATAATTAGTTCTTACGATGATCCAAAGATTAAGATAGTTAACGAGATGGATTGCGGTATAGTTAATGCATATAACCGGGGCTTTAAAGAGGCACAAGGTCAATATATAATTATTCATGATCATGATGATATTAGTCACCCCAAGAGGATAGAAAGCCTTTATAAATATTTAGTAACAAACGATCTTGATATATGTGGTTCCAGTTTCTCAATTATTGATTCGAGAGGCAAAGTTATAAAAGACATTTATCCACCTATTGCAAAGAGAGAAATATTTCAGAGTCTATTTTATGATTTTTTTTCGCTATTTAACCCAACATTAATTATAAAAAAAAATGTATTGGAGGAACTGAATTATTTTGAATTAAATCTTAATGTTGGGTCTGATTATGATTTTGTTTTAAGAGCAATAAATAATTACAAATGTGGAAATAATCCCGAAGTTTTATTAAGTTATAGATATTACAGTACCTCAACCAGCAAAAAAAATATTTTTTACAGACATATTTGCTTAAGAAAAATATCCTTGTTTTACTTTAAACAATTTAAAGACAATTTGATTGACCCTCATTATACAGAAGCACTCATGTATTACTTTTTTAACCAGAACCTGAATTCTTTAAGACATATAATCAAATCAATATGGTTGAAGGGATTCAATAGAAAAAAGTTCAGATATTTAATACTAACTAGTATTTTCGGGCCGTTAATTAAATTTATGCGCAAACGCAATCTTTTTTTTAATAAAAAGGTTATTCTTTTTTTGAATAAAATTGATATATTAAATTAGATTAAAATCATGATAACAGTTCTAATGCCAACATATAATTGTGCTGAATATATTACAGAAGCAATTACAAGTATTTTAAATCAAACATATAAAGATTTTGAGTTTTTAATAATAGATGATGGGTCAACCGATAATACTGAAGAAATATTAGAAAACATCAATGATTTAAGAATAAGATATATAAAAAAAAAAAATACTGGTTTAGTCGATACTCTAAATTATGGTTTGGGGTTGTCAACATATGATTTAATATTGAGGATGGATTCTGACGATATTGCCCACCCATATTTAATAGAAAAACAACTTTCTTATTTATCTAAGGACCCAGATATTGATTTATTGTCTTGCTGGTATGCAGTATTCTACAAAAAACGAATTGAGTATGTCATTAAAAATCCAGTCGAACACGAACAAATTGTTAAAGGCCTTTTACTCCATTCATATATTCAACATCCTTCATGTCTGTATAATAAAAATTTAATTAATAAATATGGTAATTATAGTACCGATGTTATTGAGGATTATGGTTTATGGTTACGAATGATGAAAGATGTTAAATTTAAGAATATTCCTGAAGTATTATTCTATTATCGTTTTAGAAAAGATTCTGTATCACGAATTAATATCGAAGAGAGAAATATACTCCATTATAGGACACAACAAGTTTATTATAATGACCTTTATTATTTTTTCAATATAAAAGACAAAATTGAAGAATTTAAATATCGAGGCTGGCGTGAATTCTTTTATGGTGATAAGAACAAGGCGAGAATGTATTGGTTGCAGGACAAAAGATGTTTTCTCAGAGATTATAGAATAGGATTAGCCTTTTTATTAACAAAATTACCTGAGAAAATGTTGACGTGGTGGAAAGAGAACAGAATTCGATACAGAATTAAATACTGGATCACAATGTTCACTAAAGAAAACAGAATAATACGGTCTGACTTTAGTAAATTGTCGCAAAAATAATTTTTTACTTATATATTAAACTAACATGTATAAATGGTCAAAATTTAAGAGAGTTTCTTAGATATCCTAAAACTATTCCTTACACTGATTTTAATGTGCTTAATTATTCTTAGCGTCAGTATTACCATTAATGTTCAATTACTTACAAGCAAATTATTAAATTTTGTAAACCAACTTTCGCGATTGATGGATGATGAATGTTGGGGAATTTGTACGATTAAGAAACAACCTTAATATTGAATATTATTGATTAATGATACCATGTTTTGTGTCTGGATCGGGATGCAAATATTCTGAAAAATATTGTTTGACAGAGGTTGATGTATCGGATGTTTACAATGATCTAATAAAGTATTTAGGATCTAAGTATTATTTAACTTGAATTAATTTAATAGCTTATAAAAGATTATGGAAAATCGAAAATAACAGTGCGGAAAAATTGGCAAATATTGCAATAATTACATCAGATTATCCCGATTTCATATCGGGAATAGGTGATTACGCTTACAAATTAAGAAATTATCTTTCTGATCATAATAGAAAGACCTACGTTATTTCTTCTAATTTTGAATTGATAAATAAAAACACCACTTCTCTTGTTGTTAATTGGAAAATTTCCGAAATACCAAAGATTCTAAATTTCATCAAACAAAAGTGTATTTCTTGTATTATCATTCAATATCCAGGACTATTATATGGTAAATTTAATATAGTAATTCATTTACTCTGTATAATTATACGAATGAAACGTATATGTGTTATTACAACTTTGCATGAATTCAATAACGTACATTTCTTGCGAAGATTATCTGAATTAATATTTGTTCTGGCCTCTCATCTGATCGTTTTTACAACTGATAGTGAAGCTAGTAATCCAATTATAAATATTTTATTTAAACAGAAAGTTCGGATTATTCCAATATTCCCAAATATTAATTTCCCCTCAAATTCAGCCAAACAAGATTCGAGTATAATTCTTCATTTTGGAATGATTTATCCCGATAGAGAGATTATGAAAGTAATCAATAAAATGGGATTAATCGATAGGTGGCGACCGGAACGCTATGTGTTTAAATTTATAGGTGGTAGACATTTTAGAGAAAAAGATTATTATGAAAAAATGTTTAAGGCATCTAAAGATATTTTAGAGAGAGTTTACTGGAGTACAGATCTTCCGTTGGAGGAGATAGCACAGCAAATTGAAAGTGTTTTTATAGCCATAGTCTTTTATAATGATGGTCTTTCACTCCGAAGAGGAAGTGCTCTAACATTGATGAAAGCTGGCATTCCCATTATTACAAATAAAGGAGGAGGCGCTGAGGATTTTAAAGAAGTCGAAAATACCGGTGTTTTTTATTATACGAGCGATGATGAGCTAAAGAATTTGATTGAAAAGTTAAAAACAGATGATAAATACTATTATGACTGCAGTATCAGTTTGCAAAAATTCTCAGAAAAATTTAATATTGAAAGAGTGGTGGAATCATATGATTCTATTATGAATGAATTTATAGAACGATCGAACTCTACTTGATAGAGAAATGAAAGCTATTTTCATTAATAATATAATACTATTAAAATATCTTAATAGGTAATTGTGAGGATCACTTAATATTCTAAAAATCCACTCAAACCCAAATTGTCTGAAGAGTTTGGGACCTCTTACTTTGACTTTTGCCAATTCTGAAAATATATCTCCTACAGCATGAAGTACATAACAGGATAAAAAGTCTTTATGTTTCAAAATCCACTCCTCCTGTTTGGGTGTTCCCATTCCAACCCAAATGATATCTGGTTTAAGCTCATTAATCCTCTCAATAAATTGGTTATCATCTATTGGGGAATAACCATCATTATAACCACAGATCACTAAGCTTTTGTATGACTTATGTGTTAATTTGTACGCTTCCAAAATAATGTCAGGTTTGCCTCCTAAAAAAAATATTCTCCATTTGTTAAGTTCAGCTATTTCAAGGAACTTATAAACATTATCAGTCCAATTAAACCTGCTAAAGGGAAGGGGAGACTTTAGGAATTTACTAATTAACCAGATACCAATTCCATCTGGATGAGTTAAGTCAAAACTTTCCCAAATACCTTTTTCTAGTTTGCCTGTCAGAGCAATATTTAATGAGTGAATATTAAAGTAGTTTATACTCCCCTGTTTTTTATGCTTTATTGATTCGTGGTAGAAATTGATAATAGAATCAAATCCATTATTGGAAAGTCTTTGGAGCAGGGTGGAAACTTTTAATATTTGATCCATGAGTAATTTTTTTTATGATGTAAATAATTAGAATAAAAATTATATTTTAATATATCCAATTGTTGGATATATTTCGCTAAACCATTAACAATTTCTGCCGGGATTATGCCTAAAAAAATAGTTTACTTATTGATTTTCTTTATTAAGGTTATTCAACCTCAAGTCCAATGTATTTCTGAAGAAATAAGTGGAAATAGTTATCGTCTGCTTTTCAAATCATTAGAAAATTTTAGCATTAAGCATGATGTGGGTAAATCATTTATTGAATTTCCAAACCAATTTAATGAGGCCCAGCCAGGCAGTTTTTACGTCCCAAATTCAGAAATATTTATTGCCATACCTAATAATACTAATCCAAGTGTTACTATTAAATCAAAAGAAGTTCTAAATATTCCAGCTATACCAGTCATTAATCCAGAAGTAATCAGAATAAATAATAATGTGATTGAATATAATTATATTGAAAACGCAAGAGAAGCAGATTTTTTTGAATTATTTAAAGTGAAAGGTTTTATCTGGATAGGAGATAATTATTGTATTCATATTTCGATTAATAATTTCCATGTAATACCAGAGAGAAGATCAACTTCATTTTTGAAAGAATTTGAACTATTGCTAACATTTGAAAATCTTTCAATTAATTCAGGAAGCAAAATAGCTGAACTATCTGATTTAGTAATAAATAAGCAATATGCAAAATACTTTACCTCCAAACCCAATTATCAGAAACTTACAAATGACTCATGGATTAATTATAATCAAACATACATCAAAATTGGAGTTGCAAGTGACGGGATTTATCGATTAGCTCATAGTGATTTGATAAATATTGGCGTATCCACTTCATCAATTGCTCCCTCCAAATTTCAAATTTATTTGAAGGGGGAGCAAATCCCCATCCATGTTTCAGGAGAATCAGATAATTCATTCGATCCGGGTGATTATATTGAATTTGTCGGAATCCGTAACATGGGGGGAAGCCATAGAGAATTAAATCAGTATGGTGCACCATACAATGAATATCTTGATCCCTATTCGGATACGACTATTTACTGGTTGACATGGGGAAATAGTGATGGATTGAGAGTTAATACAGTCAGTAATACTCCTTCTGTTCAAGCGGATACGCTTAAATATTATAATGAATTAATCCATTACGAAAGAGACAATTGGTTTGATTTTTCGATGGCTGACTTAGTAAGAAGAGAAATACCCTTTTGGTATGAGAATAAAACTTGGCATGAGGGAAACCTAAATGTCGGCACAAGAAATCTAACTTTTAGTGTGTCAAATGTTTTTCCGGATAAACCATTCTACGTATTCTCTAAGCAAATGAGTTATGCTTCCAGTATAACTCAAAATGCGCATCTTTTAGCGATTACGGTAAATTCACTTCCGACTCAAGATTCTGGTTATATAAATAAGTACCAACAAAAATTGTTAAAAGGGGTATATAATTCTAGCTCACTTGCAAACGGTAATAACATACTAAAAATTATATCGTATCCAACTAGTTCTAGCCCAAATGCTTGTATTTATGATTGGTATGAAGTGGAATATCCCAGATATTTAAGAACATTTAATGATTCTCTCTTTTTTACTTTCCCATTTCTTGATGCAGCTTCAGCCCCTAAATTTGTACAGATTAGTAATGTCAACACAGACAGCACAATCATCTGGAAATATGGGGACGGTTATAAAAGATTTGTTTTGCCTCGTATCGGCACCGAAATTCACTTACAGGACACATTGACAAATAAAACTAAATTCAGTTTGATTAAAGAGAGTAAAATATCTAAACCAAAAATTTATTATGCTAAACAGTTTGTAAACTTGAGGTCTATAGAAAATAGAGCCGATTATATTGCCGTAACTCATAAGAGATTTCTAAATACTGCCTCCCAATACTCAAATTTCATTTCTAATAATTATGGGGTGATCTCAAAATTAATTGATGTCGACGATATTTACGATGAGTTTTCTTATGGGTTTTTTAATCCGGAAGCTATTCGTGATTTCTTAAAAATTACACATAATAATTGGCAAACACCTCTCCCCAAATATGTCGCTTTAATCGGTGGTGCTACTTATGATTATCATGGTAATAAAACAAAATATCAAAACGCTCCTCCTGTCTATAATTATGTCCCTTCATTTGGAGCATCGGTAAGCGATAATTGGTTTGTTACATGGGATACAACAGGGGCATATATTTCCCAAATGAATGTTGGAAGGATTCCTGTTAAATCAGAAGCCGAGTTACAATCTTATTTCAATAAGCATGTTAATTATATAAATAATCCTTTTAATGAGTGGAATAAAAATTACCTTTTCTTTTCAGGGGGGACAGGGACAGATCAGAATCAACTAAACCAATTACGGGAAGTGAATAATTTTGTTCTTAATAATTATGTTACTCCGGCACCGGTAGGAGGTAATTCAACCCATTTTTATAAGACGATCAATCCAACTACTAATTTCGGACCATATACGGCTGAACAGATTCAAAAAGCAATAGATGATGGAGCAGTTTTTATTTCATATCTCGGACATAGCGGTACTCAGACATGGGATAACTCAATCACTCAACCCGCCCAACTTAAAAATAAAGTTAATCGTAATCCGTTGATTACAGATTTTGGTTGTTCGACAGCCCGTTTTGCAGAGCCTGATGTTACTTCTTTTTCACAGTTATTTGTTTTGTCAAATGAGGGACAAGCTATAGCTTATATAGGTAATGCTTCACTCGGATTTTTATCAACTTCTACAATTGCACCGAAATTATTTTATAAAAAAGTATTGCAAGATTCGGTTTATAATATAAGTGAAGCATTAAAACTTGCTAAGTTAGAGATGCTGCAAACTTATGGGAGCTCGGGTGTTTATCAGTTATTTGCTTTAACAAATACATTAATCGGAGACCCGATTATTAATCTTGCAATTCCGTCAAAACCGAATTTGTCAATAAGTTCGGGGAAGGTTGAATTATCAAATGCAAATCCAACAGATGATTTAGATTCCATTTCAATTACTATCTCCTATCTTAATGTTGGGAAAGTACTCCCCGATTCGTTTTACATCAAGGTATATAGTGAATATACAGATTCTTCAAATCTGATTTATGAGTCAAGAAGATTATTACCAAGGTTTTCTGATTCCCTCTTTTTTTCTCTTATGATAAAAAATAAACCGGGGATACATAAAATCCGTGCATATTTAGATTCAGAAAATGAAATTAATGAGATAACAGAGAATGATAACTTGTTGCAATTTTCGGTTAATGTAGCAAGTACTTCATTACGAACCACCTTTTTGAATGAGATAGAAAACGGTTCTGATGATTCAATCTTCTTTTTGAATCCGGTCGGTAAACCCCAAAGTGATACATTAATAATTCAGCAAAGTAATAATCCAGCGTTTGATTTTACGAATACTCTATATATACCATTCGATACATTGTTTACAAAAGTTTCACTAACGAATTTAAATAGTGGAAATCGGTATTGGATACGTTCAAAGGTTAAAAATTCTGAATCTTATGGGAAAACAACTTCATTCCTAAACAATTCTGTCCGTAATTATTACTTGAGCGATAAAATAAGTTTTTCTGCATCGGAACTAAATAAGCTAAAGTATTCCGATAATAGGTTGGAGCTTGATACTAAATCAAATATTATATATGCAATGTCAGCAGGGTTCCATGACGGTCGGTCTGTAGTTATTTCAGTTAATTCTCAGAACTTTATTCCTGAGAATACTTTGAGAGGTCACCATATATGTGTATTAAATGATTCCACTTATGAGCTCGTACTTTACAAAAGATTTGATACATATTCAGGAGGTGCTAATATTACAGATTATATAACTTTTTTAGATACAATTAGTAGTGATAAAATTGTTGTGATTGCGGTGTCTGATGAAGGTCGTATAACATCTGTACCATTAAAGAATCAACTAAAATCTATTGGGAGTAAATATATTGACAGTTTACAGTTTAGAGGTTCATGGGCACTTATAGGTCGGAAGGGTGTTCCACCAGGAACCGTACCTGAATATTTTACAAACCCGTATGGTGGCATAGTAGAGATTGATACAACAATCTATCAACGCTACAACTCAGGTACGCTTTTAACTTCGCAAATTGGTCCTGTTGCTAAATGGGTTGATATAAATGTTGAGCAGCAGATGGAGAGTAATGCTTCAATAACTTTTCGTCCGGTTGGGATAAGGGAGTCCGGTGTAATAGATACTCTTAATTATTTAACTCTTAATAATAACACAGTATCTCTTGGGCATCTGGATGCCTCTATTTATCCACATATAAAAATTCTTGCAGATTTTAATGCAAGTTCTGATTCTGTCTCTCCTTCACTCTCTTCACTGGCAGTAAACTTTAAGCGGTTGCCAGAACTGGGAGTAAATTATCAAACCGTTTCTCTATCTAAAGATTCCATTATTGTTGGTGATTCAATTAAAATCTCCGCGATGATTATGAATGTTGGTGAAACTACTGCTGAAGATGTGAAAGTTGTTTTTGAATTGATTAGACCGGACAATACGAGACGTAAATTATTTGAGCAGAGTATCCAGGAGTTTAAACCTTTTGAACGGAAAAGACTCGAATACGTTTATCATAATACCAGGTGGGAGGGTGTTGGCGATTTTTCTGTTAATGTAATCGTCGATAGTGGAAACTACATAAAAGAATTATATAAAGATAATAATACTTTTCGCTTGAACTTTAAGATTAAGCCTGATACTGTAACTTCTATAATTGAGTCGGCAATTGAAATGACCGTCAATAATAAAGAAATTTATGATGGTGATTTTATCCCTTCTAATCCGGATATAAAAATTGAATTGCGTTATCCGACCTGGTTTGAGGTTGATGATTCCACAGCGGTTCAATTTTATCTTAACGATAATAAATTAACAACTGAACAGTTCAGCGGAATATCTTTTGATACAACTAACCGAACCATGACTTTCAATTATAAAAATTTACTAGCCAACGGTGAGTACCGGTTAAAAATATTTACGAAAGATGTAAACGGAATATTAAGTAATACACCTGTATTCGAAAGATTTTTTGTGGTATTGAATGAATTGAAAATTTCACAAGTATATAACTACCCTAATCCATTTATCAATGGGACTAATTTTACATTTGAACTTACTCAAGTTCCCGATGAAGTAGTAATTAGAATCTATACCATTGCCGGGAGATTAATCCGTGAGATTAAGACAAACTCTACTATTAATTTTAACTATCTGTACTGGGATGGGCGGGATCAAGACGGTGATGTTATTGCTAATGGTGTTTATTTATATAAGGTTATTGTAAGACTTGGTGATAAAACCGTACATGTAACAGAAAAATTGGCGAAGATAAGATGAAAATTTTAAGATATACAGCAGTAATTTGTACAGCTTTGTTCTCTTTATTAAAAGCAGATGTACCGATGCCTGTTGAACTAGTCTATTTTGAAGGAAACGCAATTGAGAATGGAGCTCATCTTATTTGGGGAACTGCAACCGAACTAAATAATTACGGCTTCGAAATACAGCGTTCTATAAACCAATCAGCTTTTGAGAATGTCGGATTTGTATTCGGTCACGGTACGACTTATGCACCGCATGATTATGAATTTGATGATACCGGATTAGTTTATTCAGGGACTTACCGTTATTTTCTTAAACAGATTGATAATGACGGTCAGTTTAAACATTCCGATACTATCTCAATTGATATTATCAGTACTATTACAACTACTATAAATTATTTTCAGATTGAACCAATAACGAACGGTGTTTCGCTTACGTGGGGAACCACTGTAGAAGTTAACAATTATGGTTTTGCAATTTTTCGTTCGATTAATCAATCGCAATTTGACAGCATCGGTTTTGTGAATGGACATGGCACTTCAATTGAACCGTGGAATTATTCATATTCTGATATTGGATTAACTATATCAGGTTCGTATAGCTATTTTTTAAAACAGATAAACAGTGACGGGCAGTTCAGATTTTCAGATACGATTTCAATTGATATTATTAGTACTATAACTACAACTATTAGCTATTTTCAGTTTGAGTACATTCCGACCGGGATTTCGCTTTTATGGGGAACAACTATCGAAGTTAATAATTACGGATTTGCGATCTTTCGCTCAATAAATCAATCAACATTTGATAGTGTCGGATTTGTTGATGGGCATGGAACCTCAACAGAGCCATGGAACTATTCTTATGCTGATTTAGGATTAAATATCCCCGGAATTTATAACTATTTTATAAAGCAGATTAACAATAACGGCGATTTCAAAAATAGCGATACTCTTTTTATCGATTTCCTCGTTTCTATTCGTTACTCAGATCAATTGGTAAATGAATTTTCACTTTTACAGAATTACCCAAATCCGTTTAATCCAAAAACAGTAATCAGCTATCAGCTTCCTGCGTTTAGTAATGTAGTTTTAAAGGTTTATAATATTTTAGGAAATGAAATCACGACTTTAGTTGATGAATTAAAATCTCCCGGAATTTATGAAGTTGAATTTAATGCTGATAAATATGGGCTATCGAGTGGAGTTTATTTTTACAGACTTGAGTATGGCAATTTTTCAGCAATCCGGAAATTGATATTGCAGAAGTAACTCAATATCTCAATATGATCTTTAACTAATAATTTTTAAAGAGTTGCCACGAAGTCACAAAGTCTCGAAGAGAAGAAGCCAATCTAAACTTAATATAACTTTCATTTTCGAAATAGCTTTTTCAGAGCGTTGAATAAATTCCGCTTATTGTCTTTGAGCCTTCGTAGCTGAGTTTATAAGAGTTGTCACAAAGTTTCGAAGAGAATAAGTCATTCGATAAGTATAACTTTAATCTTCGGAATAACTTTTTCCTAAGCGTTGAATAATTTTTACTTAGTGTCTTCGAGCCTTCGTGGCTGAGTTTATAAGAGTTGTCACAAAGTCTCGAAGAGAATAAGCCATTCGATAAGTATAACTTTAATCTTCGGAATAACTTTTTCCTAAGCGTTGAATAATTTTTACTTAGTGTCTTCGAGCCTTTGTGGCTGAGTTTATAAGGGTTGTCACAAAGTCTCAAACGGGAGAAGCCAATCTAAACTTAATATAACTTTGATTTTCGAAATAGCTTTTCCAGAGCGTTGAATAAATTCCGCTTATTGTCTTTGAACCTTCGTAGCTGAGTTTATAAGAGTTGTCACAAAGTTTCGAAGAGAATAAGTCATTCGATAAGTATAACTTTAATCTTCGGAATAACTTTTTCCTAAGCGTTGAATAATTTTTACTTAGTGTCTTCGAGCCTTCGTGGCTGATTATTTTTAAGTTGCCACGAAGTCACAAAGTCTCAAAGGGAAGAAGCCAATCTAAACTTAATATAACTTTCATTTTCGAAATAACTTTTTCCTGAGGGATGAATAATTTTTACTTAGTGTCTTCGAGCCTTTGTGGCTGATTATTTTTAAGTCGCCACAAAACTTGAAAGAATTGAAGCTGATAAATTATTGATACCACAACATCTTCTTCCCACTACAATCCATTTATTCGGAATATTTCCTTATTTTAACACATCATTTTTGAAATTATTGGGGTTAACTTTATGAAAAAAATTATCATCTTTCTTTTTTTAGTGCTCGTTTATTCTCAGCCAACATTGTCACAATTTGCTCCATCTGATGTCAGCAATTTAACAGGTGGTTTGGGAATGACCTGGATTGACGGAAAACCTTTTTTTGCTGTTCGGTTTACTCCCGAGTTTTCAATCTCAAAAATTGGAGTAGGCCTTGATTTGAATCTTGAATTTAATTCTGATGGTCTTCGTAAAGAAAACTTTAACGAAACATCCGATTATCTTAGTATCATCAGATATGTACGCTATGGAAATAAACGCGAAAAAGTTTTTGTAAAGTTGGGAGCTTTAGATTATTACACTCTCGGGCATGGGAGTATAATGTATGCTTATAATAACAGTCCAAGTTTTGATAATAGAAAAATCGGATTAAATGTAGATCTCGATTTTGACAAATTCGGCTTTGAATCGATATATGGCTCTTTTGGTGAAGCCGGTATTGTTGGTATGAGGGGTTATGTAAGACCAATCCAATATACACCAATGGCAAGTATTCCGGTGATAAGTAATCTTGAAGTCGGTGTTACTGTAGCATCTGATTTTAATGATAATGCAGGAAAAGTTTACGGCATAACAGATACAACAAATAATAGTATGGCGGTATTCGGGTTTGATTTAGGTTTACCGGTTGTTACAACTTCGATGTTAAATCTATCTTTATATTTTGATTTTGTAAAGTTTGCAGATTTTGGTTCCGGTTCATCTGCAGGGGCATTACTTGAACTTAATGGATTAGGGTTAGTAAATGCATCTGTAAAACTGGAAAGAAGATGGAACGGTAAAGAATATATGCCCGCATATTTCGGATCATTTTATGAGATTGAGAAATTCGGGAAAGCCAATCTTCTTAAAAATATTAACTCATCAATGGATGGATATTTCGGTGCTTTGAATGTAGGTGTTCTTGGGACCGTAAATCTTCTTGGTAGTTTCCAAAAGTTGGATGATGACCCGAATAGTGGAATACTTCACCTTACAACTGAAGTTGCTCCTTCAGGTGCCCCATTTGTAGCTCGCGCAGGATATGATAAAGTCTATATTAAAGATGGCGCGGATTTATTCAAACTTGATGATCGTTCATATCTATTTGCTGAACTCGGTTATAAACCATATTCATTTATGATTGTTTCATTAGTTTATCAATGGACTTATACTCCTATTCGAGATATTGATGACAATGTAATAGGTTTCACTCCACAAAAGAAAATTGAACCGCGTGTTTCTTTTATTTATCCTTTATAAAATTTAATTGATGACAAGCCGAGGGGAATAATTACTCGGCTTGTATCTTTATATTGAGCACTTAAATATGTCTCTAGGAAAATTCAATGTTTCTCCATAATAAATGCTTTGTAGTTAGCGTAAGTAGTATCGATGAAAACATTCTGAATTAGGTTCTTATAACCTTCCTTCATTATAAGAAATGTAACATTATTCGTTACAGTGATTGCTCCAATTGAATCGGGAGAAACTTCAGAAGTCCTTGTATATGAAGCGCCGATTGCAAATATCTTATTCGATAAAACAAATTTTCCATTAGTATCTGTCTTTATCAGTGCATTTGCATTAACTAGTTCGGAAGGTTCCTTTAATAAAATTAAATCATTTTCAATTCTTTCACTTCCGAACTCAAGTTTCATTGTATAGATTCCGGCTGTCAATGAATCGGAATCGAAGAATATACTATGAACTCCTGCAGGCATTTCACTATTTTTAATAATAATTGCAACTGTATCGCTCGTTCCTTTTCGGAGAAGAATAAGATTCACCATGCTTATTTGAGGGAGTGAAAACTGAAATTGAATAATATCGTTAATCGATGAAATCTTTTCAAAAGAGCTTGTCTCAATAACATTAGGGATAGCGTGTATTTTAGCACCCGAAATAGCAGTCCCATTACTATCTATTACTCTTCCTGTAAAGTATCCCAAAGTTCCGTCTGAAGAGACAGGATTATTATCTTTCTTACATCCCGATACTCCAATTATCGTTAATGCACAAAAGGCAAGAATCAAAGATTTCATTTTCACATTTCCTCCGGATAGTTTGAAATCGGTTATGAAATATAAGGAAGAATATTTAACTGATTCACTCTATTCCTCTTCAATAAAAAGATTTTTCTTTTGACTTGAGTAGATGTTCAATTAATTTAGTAAATAGTTTTTAATAAGATTTACAATTCATTCATAGGAAATAGTTATGACTTACGAACGCTCAGCAGGTATTTTGCTTCATCCAACATCGCTTCCGGGAAAATTCGGAATTGGAGACTTAGGACATGAAGCATTTAAGTTTATTGATTTTCTTCATTCAGCAGGACAAACGCTCTGGCAGGTTTTTCCATTGGGTCCTACCGGTTATGGTGATTCCCCTTATCAATGCTTTTCTGCATTTGCCGGAAATCCTTTCTTAATTAGTCCTGAACTTCTTTTTAAAGATGGTTTTCTTACTGATGATGAAATAAATAACCCTCCATATTTTAATCCTTCAGAAGTTGATTTTGGTCCCTTGATTGAATATAAAAACCAACTGTTGAGAAAATCATTCGATTTGTTCAAACTCAACAAAACTAAAGATATTGAAACGGAATTTGAAATATTTGTTGCTAAGCAGAACGATTGGCTTGATGATTTTTCGCTTTTCATGGCTGCGAAAAGTTTTCACAGCGGACGGCTTTGGACCAGCTGGGATAAAGGGATTGCACTTCGAAATGAAAATGTAATTCCGGAATGGAAAGAAAAATTATCTGATGAAATTCAATTTCAAAAATATTTGCAGTTCATCTTCTTTCGTCAGTGGAAAAAAGTTCATACTTATGCGAATGAAAAGGGGATAAAAATAATTGGGGATCTCCCTATTTTTATTGCTTATGATAGTGCTGATCTCTGGGCAAACAGAGATCTTTTCAGTGTTGATAAAAAAGGTAAACTAAAAACGGTTGCAGGTGTTCCACCTGATTATTTCAGCCCAACCGGACAACTCTGGGGCAATCCGCTTTATCGCTGGGATGAAATGGCAAAAGATGATTATGCCTGGTGGCGCAAAAGAATTTCAGCTTTGCTTGAAATGGTTGATATAATTCGTATAGATCACTTCAGGGGTTTTGAAGCATATTGGGAAATTCCCGGTGATGCACCAACTGCAGAGACAGGCAAATGGGTAAAAGCACCGGGTGATCATTTCTTCACAACTGTAAAAAAATATCTTGGTGATGTTCCTATTCTTGCTGAAGATTTAGGTGTTATTACAAAACCTGTTGTTGAACTACGTGATAAATTTAATTTCCCCGGAATGAAAATTTTACAATTTGCATTTGGTACAGGAATGGAGAGAAAATTTCTGCCGCATAATTTTATTTCTAATTGCTGTGTTTATACCGGCTCACATGATAACGATACAACAAACGGCTATTTTGAAAAAGCTAAATATGCAGATAATGATATTTATGAATTCACAAAGAAATATCTCAATTATCACGGAAATAATTTAACTTCAGAACTGATACGAACTGCTTATGCTTCCGTTGCTAATATTGTTGTTATACCTATGCAGGATGTTCTTAATCTTGGATCAGAAGCAAGAATGAACTTCCCCGGAAAGCTTGGAGGCAATTGGGCTTGGCGTTTAACTTGGGATCAAATAAAACCGGAATTAGCAGAGCATTATCGAAATCTAACAATAATGTACGAACGCCCCGTTAAGGCAAAGGAATTTGTTGAGGAAGAGTAAGTTATAAGGATTTGATTAATGAAATTGCAATCTTCGGAAAATCTTTCAAAATTTTCCTATGCAGAGTTACAAGTTTTAAAATAAGCAAGCTATAACATTTGTATCAACAACGATCATATTCTACCATTGTTCTTTGCTTCTTCGAGGTCGCTTAGAGTGATTTCAAAATTTTGATTTGTTCTAATTTCTTTGGATTTTCTTAAAATCTGCTCCACTTCATTTTTATCAGTAATAAGAGCTTCTTCAAGACAAGCAATTATTTCGCTGTTAATACTTCTGCGGGAAAGTTCGGAGCGTTTTTTTAGTTTTTTATGGATTCGATCCGGAATATTTCTTACTGTTATATTGTTCATTTATCTGCCTTTATTTTGATATCAAAATATAACCGGATGTGAAAATAATTGCAATTGTAGTTTCGGGTAGATATGGTAACAAATCGATGGGGCAGAAGCTGATGGAAATGAAGTTTTATAAAAAAATGGAAAAAATTCTTCTGGTAAAAGAGTTTGTTGAAGATGATGAATAACCGAGGAAGTTAATATACTTAATAAATCACCTTACGGAGTAAGTGGAAAACCTCGGAGATTTAGTAATCTGTGTAACACGAGTGAATTAGAAAATGATGCCGGTTAATTCCGGCACCATTTTAATTCATTTATTTTTCTAATTCAGACTTTAAATCATTCAAAAGCTCATCACTTTTCGGATCGACTTTACTCTTATATCGTTTAACCACACTGCCATCTTTTGCAATAAGAAATTTTTCAAAATTCCAGCCGATGTCACTTGTACCGGTTACTTCATTATTTGTAAGCATCGCATAAAGAGGTGCTTTATCATCACCTTTAACTTTTATTTTATCGAACAATGAAAAAGTAACATCAAATTTTGAGGAACAGAATTCGGCAATCTCTTCATTTGTCCCCGGCTCTTGTCCACCAAAATCGTTACAAGGGAATGCGAGAATCTCAAAACCCTGGTCTTTATATTCACGATAAATTTCTTCAAGCCCTTTATACTGTTTTGTATACCCACATTTGCTGGCAACATTCACTAACAGCAAAACTTTTCCCTTATAATCTGAAAGATTTACATCATTCCCTTTTATATCTTTCACAGAATAACCACTTATAGATGCAACCATTTTTTCATCTCCATCTTTTTTTAATTCCGTATCTCTTTTTGTATTTTGTGCATTAAGAAAAATCATTGCTCCAACCGTAATGATAATTACTGAAAAAACTAAGACTGTGCTAAGTTTCATTTTTTACTCCTTTATATTGATTGTTTATTATATAATCCCTTTAGAAAGAAAAAAGTTCAATTGTTCAATACTAAATCACAAATAAATAGAATTTCATTACTGTTACTTATTTTCATTAATGCACTTTTTGCTTTAAAGTATGGCTTTCGATATACACGATCTGAAATAATAGCAATTCTGATAACATTATTCTATATCACGATTTTGCTATTCGCAATTTATTACATAAGTAATAACATACTACCAATAAATCGAGAGAATAAAAAAAAATATTATTGGGGAATTTTATTACTGGGAATTATTCTAATAGTTTTTATGAATATGACTCCCGAAACAACCCGGGTAGGAAGACTACCTGCTATTAACGAATGGTTGGGGAACTTTATCGATGGCAAATTTCCGTACCGTGCCGAGTCAAATCCTTCGGGATTTCCATTTTTGTTTTTTATAGCTGCTCCATTTTATCTTCTTGGTGATGTCGGTTATTTAGAAGTGTTTGGACTATTGTTATTCATATTGATAATAATCAATAATGCAAATTTTGGGAAAGAGCTTATATTAAAATTGTCACTTTTACTCTTCTCACTTCCCGTATTTTATGAACTTTTTGTTAGAAGTGAATTGCTTACAAATATTACTTTATTTATTGCTGTAGCCATTCCGATTTATGCAAAATTGTCTAAAGAAGATAATAAACTTGTACTTGGTGCAGGTGCTATAATTATGGGGATGCTTCTTTCAACTAGATTAATTGTCGGACTGCTTCTATTCTTGTTTTTAATATTCATTTACCGAAATGATTTTAAAAAGTTTTTTGTCTTCGGAATAATTTCATTTTTTGTTTTTCTCTTAACTCTTCTCCCGTTTTATTTGTGGGATGCAGAATATTTTATTACCAAAGGACCCTTCTCCGTTCAGCTTTTATATTTGCCAATTTGGGCTATGATTGTGTTTATGATTGTGATTGTATATGCCGGAACAATAATTTCATCTTTGAGAGAATTCTTCTTCGCTAGCGGAATAATTTTGTTTTTGCTGACACTGGTTTCTTTTTCAATCACGATTTACAATTTCGGTTTGACTAATGCTTTATTTAATGATTACTTCGATATTTCATACTTCATTTTCGCACTCCCATTTTGTATCCTTTCTTTAGAAGAGTATAAATCTCAGGAAAATCTCGGAAGACTTTTGACTGATGAATAGTGGACTGAAATTTTTTCTTAATTTCACATTCAGTTTAGTTACGCTGATTTTTCATTTTTATCTTTTGATAAAAATGACAATTGATGAGAGGTATATACTAAGTGGAATTTTACTAATACCAGTCTCAATATTTTCGGTTAGGATTAATAAAATGATTAGAAAGAAGTTTTTTGAGAAGAGTGGCGGGTAGATAACTTCTTCAATTCATAAAAAAAGTCAGAGATTTTGATGTAATCATCATCTCTGACTTTCTAAAAAAAATTAAGCCATCAATGCAGCAATTGCTGAAGTATTTACAATATCTTCAACACTGCAGCCACGGCTAAGATCGAACAATGGTTTCTTCAATCCTTGAACAACCGGTCCAACAGCTTCCGCTTTACCAAGTCTTTGAGCAATTTTATAACCGATGTTTCCTGCTTGAAGATCCGGGAAAACTAAAACATTTGCACGACCTGCAACACTGCTTCCGGGAGATTTCTTTTTACCGATAGAATCAACAATTGCAGCATCAAATTGGAGTTCACCGTCAACATTTAAGTCAGGGCGTTTTTCTTGAACAAATTTTGTTGCAGTTCTTACTTTATCTATAAGTTCATGCTCTGCACTTCCTTTGGTTGAGAAAGATAGCATTGCAATATATGATTCTTCTCCGGTTAATTTTTTATGATTGTCTGCGGTACTAATAGCAATATCTGCTAACTGCATTGCATCGGGATTTGGTACAACTGCACAATCTGCAAAACTGTAGGTGATTTCCGGATAAACCATCAAGAAGAAACTGGAAACAATCGAAATACCTTCGGCCATTCCAACAACTTGAATTGCCGCGCGTAAAACATCTCCTGTTGAAGCAAATGAACCGGCGACATTTCCGTCCGCCATTCCTTCTTTAACCAACATTGCCCCGAAAAATAAATCTTTTTTCATAGTTTCACGGGCTTGTTCAATAGTCATCCCTTTATGCTTTCGCTGATTGAAAAATATATTTGCAAAGTCACTTAATTTATCCGAACTCTCCGGATTAATTATTCTGACTCCCTGCAAATTAATTCCCAATTTTGCTGCTTCATCACGTACTTTTTGTTCATTGCCTAATGTGATGACGTTTGTAATGTTTTGTTGGACTAACATTTCTGCTGCGCGAAGTACACGTTCATCGTGTGATTCAGGAAGTACTATTGTTCTTTTCTTCTTTGATGCTTTTTCTTTGATTTGATCTAATAAAACTAATTCAGCCATAACTATCCTAATAAAAATGATTAATTGACACCCCTAATTTATGAAAATTGATTGAAGTATACCCAATTAAAGTTTTATGATTGATTTCGACATGTTAATTTCCCCTTTGCGTTATACGTACGTTTAATTTATTTGATAAGAATTATTATCTGAATATATTTTCCATCAAGAATAAAAAATAATATTTTATACTGAATAATGAATTATTTCGATAACAAAATCCGCAATAAATATCTGCTAACAATAATATCTATTATATTGATTGTGTTGTTCATCTATTTAATCAACAAAATATATACTTTAACTTTAGAAGAAGCTAAAGAGAACCATCAAAAACAACAGATGGAAATGGCAAAAGCTGTCTCGCAAGGAATTGACTATTATTTGGAGTACTTAATAAAAGAAATTGAATATTTATCGGCAAATAACAATTCAGTTATTTCTTATAAAAATGGAAGCAATTCTAAAATTAGTAATCTTCTTTCACGTTATGACCGGTCCATTGTTTCAAGCATATTATACTTAAACTTGAATGAACCTAATAAAGCTGGAAATTTAATATTCTCTGATAGTAAGATTAGCTCGTTTCTCCAAACTATTTGTGAAAAACTTTCGAAAGAAAAAGATTCCAAATGTTATGTTAGCGATATTGTGTTAACAAATTATCAAAGTAGAGATGAGACCAAAATATTTTTTATTATAAGTCCGTGGAATCAAAATGCAAACAGAAAATCATCTTATGCTAATGAGTTTATCGTTTATATAATAAATTTCGATTTACTTATTGAACGGTTTGTGAAACCACTAAAATTGTCGAATAATGATTTCGTTTGGATTTTAGACAACCAGGGAAGACTGATTTATCATCCTCATCATGAAGAAATGTTATTCAATTCAATTTATGATAAAGACACAGAATGTTTATCATGTCATGTTTCTTTTGATGTACAAAAAAAGATGGTTGAATCTACCGGAGGTTTTTATGGTGAATATCATGTATTAGGAGATGAACCTACGAAAATATTTGCGTACGTCCCCATCAATGTTGGGGCACAAAAATGGCTGTTGGCTATCTCAACATTTTTACCCGATGTAACCTCACGTTTGAAAGATAAATTTATTCTCTTCTTCCTGTTAGGAATTGTAATCTTGATTACATTCTGGTTTTTTGTGATTATAATTTATTACCTTAACATTAAAAGAATAAGAGCAGAAGAATCAAACCGAAATTTGATAAAAATACAGGAATATCAGGAACAGCTAAATCATACATCACGGCTTGCTTCAATAGGGGAGCTTGTGGATACTGTTGCCCATGAGGTTAATACACCGGCGGGTATAATCTCAGCACATGTTGATTCAATATTACTCTTCCCAAATAAACAGATAGATATAAAACAAGAATTGGAATTAGTAAAAAGACAAATCAAAAGAATTAGTGAATATACCGGGAGTCTGCTTAGTTTTTCTAAAAGAATTGCATCAAACCCTGAAAAACTTGATATTAAAAGTATTATAAATGAATGCTTATTCCTTTTAAACCATAGGTTTAAAGAAAAAGGAATTATTGTAACTAAAAAATTTGGGGATAACAATTTCTTTATTCTGGCGGATAAGAGACAGATTGAACAGGCATTTATTAACATACTTAATAATGCAATTGATGCGGTAAATTATGGTGGCAATATAACTGTCACAATTGAAGATTATGAAGACGAGATAATTGATACTGGTGAAACCAATATGAGAAATTTTGTTGAGATAAAATTCACTGATGACGGTATCGGAATCAAAACCGATGATAAAGAAAAAATATTTGATCCGTTTTTTTCTACCAAGCTGAAAAATGGAACCGGCTTAGGGTTGTCAATCACAAAAACAATAATTCAAAAGCATGATGGTTTTATTGGAGTTTCAAGTGAACCTGGAAAAGGAACTACATTTACAGTTATTATACCAAAGAAAAGTAATCTTAAATGAACAACAAACCGAAAATTTTGATAATTGATGATGAGCCGGATATGTTAAGTGCTTGCTCTATGATTCTGACAGCATTGGAACTTAATCCATTTCCATTTTCAGACTGTGATAAAGCAATAAAATCTTTTGGTGAAGAAGAATATGATTTAATAATTTGTGATCTCCTTATGCCTAAACATGACGGGATGAAGATTTTAGAGATAAGTAAAAAATTAGCTCCCCATACTCCAATAATAATATTTACCGCATACGGCACCATTGATAGAGCGGTAGCCGCAATGAAAGCAGGCGCATTTGATTTTATCCAAAAACCTTTTGATACTGAATTACTCCAAATTGTGATTGCAAAAGGTTTGCGTCAGCGTGAACTTTATAAAGAAAGATTTAATCTGCTAAAACAACTTGAGGATAAATATCACTTTGATAATATCATCGGAAAGAGTGAGCAGATGCAAAAAATTTTTGAGATGATTGAAAATATTGCCGGAACCGATGTCAACGTGTTAATTACCGGTGAAAGCGGTACAGGAAAAGAATTAATTGCACGAAGCATTCACGCAAGAAGTAAAAGAAAAACCAAACCATTTGTGCCGGTTAATTGTGGAGCATTTCCTGAGAATCTTTTTGAAGCAGAAATGTTTGGTTATGAAAAGGGGGCATTTACCGGAGCTGTAGGAAGAAAAATCGGCTTGCTTGAGTATGCAAATAGCGGAACGTTTTTCCTTGATGAAGTATGTGAATTACCTTTAAATCTGCAAATTAAATTATTACGAACACTGCAAGATCATCAACTTCGTAGAGTTGGTGGAAATGATTTAATACAAGCGAATATTAGAATTATTTCAGCTACAAATAGAAATGTATTAGAAGCAATCGAAAATGAAACTTTGAGGAAAGACTTTTTCTATAGGATTAATGTTCTCAATATTCAAATCCCACCGTTAAGAGAAAGGAAAGATGATATTCAATTACTTGCAGAGCATTTTCTGCAAAAAATATTAAAATCAATTAATAAAGAGATAAAAGGTTTTTCTGATGAAGTCATCTCGGTTTTTGAAAATTATCAGTGGAATGGGAATGTTCGTGAGTTGGAGAACGTTGTTGAACGAGCAATTGTAATCGCAAAAAATGAATGGATTACCCTTGATGAACTCCCATCAAATATGCTCGAAAATTTTAAGGGGAGTCATAATCTTAAACAATCATCTTTATCACAATTAAAACAAATTGCAACAGAAGAAGTAGAAATAAAATTTTTACAAAATTCACTTCAGAAAAATAATGGTAATATTACTAAGGTTGCAGAGGAAGCCGGTATTAGCAGAAGGCAAATTCATAGATTAATACATCTCTATAACCTGGATCCAAATAAGTATAGGAAGGGGAATGATGAATAATTCTTTTAAATAAAGTGTGACATCTGACTGCAATTATAGTGACACTCACTTCCCACTTCTTCTCTAATTTCTTTTCTTAATAATTCTTAATTCTTCAATGAAAATATAATATCATTCAGTATCGATTGTTTTATGAACTTTTTTCATTTGCCTATTCAACCCTCATAAGTTTTTTGATAATGGTATGATTTGTGAAACAACCATAAGAAACATTAAAAAAAATCATGACCGGTATAATCTTTAGTCAAAATAGTAAGACAATAGACCTCTGTTTCAATGTGTGTTCAGAATTGGGGATAGGATTGTTGAAAATTAAAGATTTCCCAACATTATTAATCGAAATACAAAATGATAAAGCAAATCTATTAATAATTGACTGTGAGAGTGGTAATGATTGTCTGAAATGGATTAGAATTATTAAGAAAATCAATTATCATTTACCTGTTATTGTTATTTGTGATAATCCGGAAAACATTGACGGAGGCAGATTTTACGAAGAGGGAGTTTTTAATATTTCGCAAAGACCTTTATCAGAAGAATTATTCAAAGAGATAATCGAAGCTTCAATCAAAAATAAATTAAATAAAAACAACTAAATATAAAGTGCAAAACATGGCAACAGAAATTCAAAAAGAAAAAGTGCAACCGAGAAGGGATTTTCTTAAATATCTTCTCTCAACATTCACTGCAGGATTTGGTCTTATTGTGCTCTACCCGGTTTTTTCTTTTATGAAACCCCCTAAGCAAAGAGAAGTTGAAGTTTCAAGTGTAAAAATCGGAAATGTAGATGAGATAGAAATTGGCAGCTCAAAGATTATAAGATTTGGGAACAAACCTGTAATTGTTATTCGAAATGGTAAAGAAGATTTCAGCGCATTTTCAGCAACTTGTACACACCTTGATTGTACTGTTCAATATAAAAAAGATGAATCTGTTATTTGGTGCGCATGCCATAACGGTAAATATGATTTAACAGGAAGAAATATTTCTGGACCGCCGCCACGTCCTTTAGAAAAATTTAAAGCAGATGTCAAGAATAATGAAATAATAATATCTAAATTAGTTTAACTCCGGATTGAAATATGAAAAAATTTTTTACTAATCTTTATAATTGGGTTGATGAAAGAGTAGACCTTTCGGACATCGTAAAATTCATGAGCAAAAAATATGTCCCGGTACACAGCCATTCTATTTGGTACTATTTCGGGGGTGTAAGTTTATTCTTTTTTATAATTCAAGTAGTTACAGGAATTCTTCTCTTATTCTATTATAAAGGTAGTGCTGATTTGGCTTATGAAAGCATTCACTTTATTATGTCTAAAGTTGAATTCGGTTGGCTTATTCGATCAATTCACACATGGTCAGCAAATCTTTTTGTGTTAGCTGCATTCATCCACATGTTTAGTGTTTATTTTGAAAAAGCTTATAGAAAACCGCGTGAAATAACCTGGGTAACCGGAATGTTAATGTTCTTTCTTGCACTCGGTTTTGGTTTTAGCGGTTACTTACTTCCCTGGAATGAATTAGCCTTCTTTGCAACAAAAGTGGGAACAGATATTACTGCTGCTGTTCCGATTATCGGTGAACCGTTAAAGATATTTCTAAGAGGAGGAGAAGATGTTACCGGTGCAACTCTTTCACGCTTTTTTGGATTTCATGTAGCACTATTACCCGGAATTTTTACAGTACTCTTATTTGTTCATCTGCTCCTTGTTCAGAGGCAGGGGATGAGTGAGCCGTTAAATGAAAAAATAAAAAAGACGATGCCCTTTTTCCCGAATTTCTTTTTAAGAGATTTACTTCTATGGCTTGTTGTGCTGAATATATTGGCGATTCTCGCAGTATTTTTTCCGGCAGAACTTGGTATCAAAGCCGATCCTTTAGCCCCTGCGCCGGCAGGTATTAAACCGGAATGGTATTTCCTTTTCATGTTTCAAACGTTAAAATATATTCCCGGACATGTACTCTTCATTGAAGGAGAAATATTAGGTATTCTATTATTTGGGTTAGCCGGAGTGTTATGGGTTTTGGTTCCATTTTGGGATAAAAAATCAACACAAGGAAGGGAGAATAAATTAATTAATTACATTGGGATTTTTGCAGTGATGTTTATTATTGTTATGACAATTGTAGGATGGCTCTTATGAAAAATAATTTTCAACCTAAATGTATTTTTATCGTTTTGTTTCTGTTATACTCTCAATCGATTAACGCTAAAGAAGATGAATGTTTTAGTTGTCATTCAGGGCTTGACGATTCCCCTTCAAAACTATTTAAAAATGATATTCATCAAAGAGTAGGGCTATTTTGCAGTTCATGTCACGGTGGAGACAATTCATCCGATGATATGGAAATTTCGATGAATAAACAGAAGGGTTTTATTGGTGTACCTTCACAAAATAAGATTTCGGAAATTTGTGCTAATTGCCACTCCAATGTTGAAACGATGAAAAAGTACAGTTCGGCTATTTCTACCGGACAGTTTGATGAGTTGAAAAAAAGTGTTCACGGAGCAATTGCTGTTGATGGCAAGGGAATGATTGTTCAATGTACCACTTGTCATAATGCTCATGGAATTAGAAAGGTTACTGATTCTAATTCTCCTATATATCCCACAAATATTCCTGCAACATGTAATAAATGTCATGGGGATATTAATTATATGCGAAAATATAATCCGGGTATGTCTGTTGATCAACTTGCTAAATATAGAGAAAGCGTACATGGAAAGTTAAATTTAAAGGGGAATCGGAAAGTAGCTCAATGCGCTAGTTGTCATGGCTCGCATAATATTTTCACTTCAAAAGATGTAAGGTCAAAAGTATATCCTGTCAATATTCCGGAAACATGCAGTGAATGTCATAGTAATAAAGAATATATGAAAGAATTCAATATTCCAACGGATCAATTTGAAAAATATAAAAAGAGTGTACATGGAATTGCGCTTTTCGAAAAGAAGGATATTTCTGCTCCGGTTTGTAATAGCTGTCACGGCAACCACGCTGCAACACCTCCCGGAATTTCTTCAATTTCAAAAATATGTGGAACATGCCATGCGTTAAATGCGGAACTGTTTGGGAATAGCCCTCACAAAAAAGTTTTCGATGAAAATAATTATCCAGAATGTGAAACGTGTCATGGCAATCATTTAATATTAGTTGCAAGAGATCAATTACTCGGAGTTAAAGATGGAGCTGTATGCGCAAAATGTCATACGGAGGAGAAAAATCCTAAGGGTTATAAAGCAGCAATTAAAATGCGAACATTAATTGATAGTCTTGTGGTTTTAGATTCTTTGTCCAGAATGCAAGTCCACATTGCTGAGCAAAAAGGAATGGAAGTTGAAGAAGCGAAATTCAAATTAAGAGAAGTACATCAAGCTGAACTGGAGGCGCGAACTGTTGTACATGCCTTCGATGCTGAAAAATTTGATGAAGTAATTAAAAAGGGAGTCAACGCATCAAATGAGGTCATTAAAGAAGCTAATGCCCAAATCGACGAATATTATTTCCGCCGATACGGACTGATAGTGGCTGTTCTAATAATTTCGTTTTTAGCATTACTCTTGTACCTTCGAATTAAGAGAATAGAAGCAAAACAGAATTTATCATAGCGTATTAATAAGAGGTTCTTATGAATAAATTGAACCGGGATATAACTCTTTCAGAACTTGCGGAAATAGTTTCGGGAATTGAGTCAAGACTTTCTAAAGTCGAAAGTAGACTTATTCCTACCGGCTATAACCAACCTGAAGAAGAGGAGAAGGACATCATTCCAGTGGTTCAGGAAACTGAAGATGAAATAGAATTCAGAATAGGAGAACTGTGGTTTGCAAAAATCGGTATAGTCGCTTTCTTATTTTCTGTTTTCTTCTTACTGATACTCAGAATAGATAACCTTCCACAAGGGATACTAATATTTGCTGGTTATTTTATTGCATTAACGATGATTTTAATCTCCTATTTGAAGAATGAGAAATTAGGAAATCTTGCCAATTATCTATTTGGTGGCGGTTTTATATTACTTTATTTTTCAACCTTAAGGTTACATTTCTTCGGTGCGGAACCGTTGATAGAAAGCTCTGTAATCTCAACTATTGCATTATATATTATATGTATTTGCATGATAGCCGCATCGGTATTGAGAGAATCTCCCTATTTAACAGCAATGAGTTTTACCCTTGTTGTCACGAGTGCCATAATATCCGATTTTGCAATCATTTTTTTTGGCTCACTTTTAATAGTCAGTATATTATCTGTCTACTTAAGTAACCGTTACGAATGGGATGGATTATTAATCTATTCAATTCCACTTACTTTAGTCGCTCACCTAATGTGGTTTTTAGGGAATCCAATACTAAACGGAACCATAAATATTATTTTGGATTATCAACTAACTGCTTTATTTATTCCGCTGTATGTAGGTATAAATGGCTTTGGGCGGGTAAAAAATTTTATTACTGAATTAGAAGAACCCGGTTTAATAATAAAGACAATTCTAAATTCTGCACTAACTTATATGCTCTTCTTATTCATTACCTTAAAGTTGGAAAACGGAATCAATTCACTTTTCAGTTTTGGAATAGCATTGCTGTTCATTTCGCTTGCAGCATTTTATTGGCGTAAACAAAACAGTCGTATAATTACTTTTATCTATTCGATGGTTGCATACGGGGCTTTAAGCACAGCAATAGTGCTTTATTTCGAAAGTCCTAATTATTATTTCTGGTTATGCTGGCAGAGTGTAGTAGTAGTTTCCACAGCTTTATGGTTCAGATCTAAGTTTATTGTGGTTGCAAACTTCTTCATATTTTTTATAATAGTGGTTGCGAGTTTCGGCAGCGGTAATGGTTATGAAACAGCAAGTTTAAACTTTGGAATTGTTGCGCTTATCAGCGCAAGGGTTATGAATTGGCAAAAGGATAGACTTGAACTTGAGTCAGAGAAACTTCGTAACTCCTATTTAATAATCGCATTACTTACCATCCCTTATGTTCTCTATAATATTTTACCCGATTATCTTGTAGGGATTTCATGGATTTTCTTATCATTATCCTACTATATTATAGGTAAAATTCTCAATATCAAAAAATATAGATTAATGGCTTCAGCTACGTTATTCATGTCTCTCATTTATATTTTCATATTTGGATTAACAAGCGGGGATACCGGTTACAAAATTATTTCCTTCTTGCTTGTGAGTATTGCGTTGATATTAATTTCAATTGTTTATTCCAGGGTAAAAGCAAAGGAGAAACAAAGCTAAATTTTTTGCGAAGTAAGCATGGAGCACAAAGACGAGTAAATTTGAATTAGTTATTACAATATTATTCGCTTTGTGCTTCTTTATT
>Ga0351874_1054_pt1 | contig 29857 bp, 20 predicted proteins | sample BONcelFGM3001C13_FD_206790 | JGI IMG/M metagenome (GOLD analysis project Ga0351874, IMG submission 206790) | Enriched cells from coal bed in the Powder River Basin, Montana, United States - BONCAT cells FGM rep3 HSBNCT.FGM.300.1.C13 ...
CACAAATCCGCATGGGGTTTCCTTATAACAGGCAGGACATGCTGTTCTTTTCCCCGGCTCTGCTGTGGAACGTGGGTGAAATCTATCCGCTGCTGTCTTTTTCCACCACGGACCCGGAGGTGGAAAAGGAGCGGCTTGCGCGCTTTGCACCGTTCGAGGAATTCGTCAAGTCCCGTTTCGGGGAATCCATAGAGGATCTCAATGATTGTTGGGGCAGGGTGCATGCCGTTGACGCATGCCGGTTCCTGCTCCTGGACATGATGGACTCCGCCCTGCATAAGTCCGCGGACAATCTGACAGTTATGTCCGCGGCGGGCAACGGATACCAGCCGCACGCGTTTCAGCAGGACCCGGAAATTCTCAATTACTATTATTCATCGTCCATCAAGCCCGGGTTGCTCAGCCGGTACATGGTGTCTGATTCCACGAATTCCACGGCGTACTGGATTATTACGCCCAATTATTTCGGGCGCCAGTTCGGCGCCGGAGAGGGGGGCGACATCCGCGGCGATATCTACCGCTTCATGGGCGGCGTTGTTTACAGAAACCTCACAACAGGCGTGAATAAATACGGCATTTATCATGCCGGGGGCGTGGTGGGCGACCCCAGGGATGAGAACAACAGAATCGAGGCGCCGCTGCGCTCGCCCCTGCTCACCGCCGGCGGCAGGCAGTATTATATCATTGCAGGCATGTCCCCCGAACAAGGCGCCCTGTATGAGACCGGGGATCGCATTGTGGGCGGCGGGTTTATCATCCCGTCCATTGAGGCCGATGTCGAGTTCAGGGTGATCGCGCCCGACGGCAAAACCCTGGTGGAGAAGACCCGCACCAGCAGTTTCGGATTATTCAGTCTTTTTAAAGAGAAATATATTCTCGATAAGCCGGGGCTATACAAAGTTTTCGCGCGCGTGAGCGCGCAAGGCAAACAGGGCGGGTCTCTGGGCAAGCCGGACTTCTGGTACCATGTTTATGTGGTTGACAGGAGCAGTCCCTATGAACTTGATTTTGACCTTCCTGTGGCGGGGCGGTTCGACATCACCGATGCGCTTGAAATCAAGGGTATGCTTCCTCGTGACTGGGCCGGGGGCAAGGTGTATTACACGGTCGTCAGCCCCGGGATTGTGTATTCGGACGGGGAACTCCCGGTGCACGGCAGGCAATTCACGTACCGGTATGTGCCGCTCCACGCCAATGTGTTTTATCCCAGCCTTGAAGTCTACGATATCGTCAACAACCGCCCGGGCGGGGCGGACACCATTGTCCTCTCATTCTTTGCCGACGGCGTGTCCCAGTCCGGCGAGAGAATCACTGCGGGCGGGGAGCTCCTGGTGCGGGGCGACAAGGTTTTTTATGACAAGGGCAAGGCGCTGCAAGGCCCTCCGCCCAAGATTACCCCAACCCCCATGTACAGCCCGTTTTCCCTGGATAATACGCCTTACGTGTATAAACTTTCCGGAATCCCGAAAATAGAAAAACCTGAAGAGTATGTGGCGCAGAAATGCGGCAGTTGCCATTCCGGGATCGGAGGGCGCCGCACATATGGAGAATGGAAAAAGATCGTCAACTGGCATATGGACAGAAATGAATTGTGGCTCAGAGACTATAACCGGCGCAACCTGGTGAATGTTCTGGCCGCACTGTATCCGGCGGAAGATACCGCGGAATCGCGCCAGGAGGAGGCCCTGCTCAAACAAGGGGAAAAACTCTACGAAGCCCGCTGCCTTTCGTGCCATCCATCGGAACCGTCCCTGGACAGATCCCGGTCCCGCATGGGTTGGGACAATATCCTCACGCGGCATGTTTACTGGCAGGCAAAGTGGAAAGCGGGAGCCCAATACAAGATGTTCCGGGACCCCAAAGACAAAGATACGCTGCTTGAGTATTTGAACCTTGTGGCCGGATCTGAAGCCGAGCTCCCGGCCGGGAATCCTCAAAGCCCGGAAAAGCTTTATCAGAAACTCTGTTTCGATTGCCATGCCACCACCCTGGGCACATATCAATGGAGCAAAGCCGATTTTTTGTTTCTGCGGAATCATATCCAGAATAAAATCGACAGCAGCCGCAGAAAGCAAGCCGCAGGCGTGGTGGAGTACCTGCTCAAAACCAGGGGCCGTTAGCGAATTGCCATATCCTGGTGCAAAACACACATACCCCTGCAGAGATCTTTGATATCGTTCATGGCCGCAACCCGGGTTTATAGCAATCCCGGAAAAGAATTCAGACCTTTACAATACAAGCAACGCATGGTTCAGAGCGTGGCTTTGCGCATTACGTGACCTGGCAGCGGCGGCAGCGCCCTACACAAAAAACGCTTTAAAAGCTGACAGAATTCCATAATATGGTCCCCCTTAGCAAAGGGGGATAAAGGGGGATGTGCATCTGTCACGAATCAACAATTTACGACTGTTCACCTCTTGGTTCTTTTTCGTGATTGCTATAAGTGCTACTGGGTTTGCTGCAGGGGCGCGAGGTCTGTCGCCACCACTTTGTACAAGCCGCATGGGCGCTCGCCCGGCAGATTGATATTTAATGGGATGGGATATTCTATCTTCAGTTTGAATACATCATAGAAAAGCGCATTCATATTCCCCGCCGAGATATCCATGAGGAAATAAACCTTGTCGGAATGCATCAGATTCTGAGCCTGTGCGATCGCCATCAGAGGGGAAACCGTTGTGATGTTGGTGACAGCCTGAAATGGCGCCGGGTCTTCCACGATCAGGATGGCGTCCTGGGGAAGCTCGGCCTGGATTCTATCGATGGCCTGGGACATTGTTTTCCCATAATAAAAGTAATCATTGTCCGGATTCAGATTCGCGATGTGCGGTGTTGCGGAAATTGCCGTGGCAGCCGCAAAACACAGAATCAGCGCCTGAACCCTGAAGCGCGGGTAATTCTCAATGAGGCCATGGACGCTGAAACTGGCGACTGCAAGCAGGCACAGGTCCGTGTACAGGTAAAAATGTTCCCTGTACGAGGCATGTTCAGATATCGTGCAAATATACGCAATGTAGGCGGCGCCCAGGGTTGCCAGAAAAACTATGGGCTTGTTGTGGTTTTTCCATCCCAGAACAAGGCCCCCGGCGGCCAGCGCAATGAGCATCAAGGAGAAATTTCCCGAGGCTGCGATCCGGGTCAATTCGGCGGACACTTTTTCGATGAGCAGCGTGATAAATGCGTCCGTGCTTTTTGATGTGGCGTCAGCCCCTTGTGCGGACATGGATTGCAAAAGCTTTGCCGCCAATTGGTGAAGCATACTGGGAATGGTCATCACAAAGGGCGCCAGCAAGTGAATGGCGATTTTTTTCAATACGAAAAGCTCTCTGCACATAAAATAAATCGCGGGGGGGACGGCCACGAGCAACAGCATGTTTTCGGCGCTGATTTGCGCGGCGAGCGAGGCCGAGAATATGCAAAGATAGATATAGTGGGGCTCATGGAGCCGGAAGAACCAGAACAGGCCAGCCAACGAAAGAATAACAAAAAACAGGGCCGGCACAATGCTCGCACCGCAGATGGACCACATGGTGTGCAGCGGGGACACTGCGAGAAAAGCAGCTGCCGCAAGGCCAGCCGCGGATTTTCCGGTAATCCCGTAAACCATAAAAAATACGGCCACTACGGAAAGGCATCCGAGGACAGAGTTCGCATAGTACAGCGTGTACTGGTTCGGGCCGGTGAACCAGAAAAACAGGGAGACAAGGAACGGCCACCCCGGAGCCGGTTCAAAGTTGTTGATGGGAATAAAAGCCGGATTAAACATCATGCGCGCGGACTGCGCGATATACATGTCATCGTTCATTGGGCCGGCGTGGTGGGGATAAAGCACGATTCTGAGAATTCCAGCCGCAACGGTTATGCACAGGAGCCACGGCATGTAGCCGCGTTTTGCTGTTTCGGGATTTTTATCTCTTGTGAGCAATATTGAAACGAGGCAGTACAAACAGGCTGAAAATGTGAGCGCCGCAAAAGGGATCTGCATTCCCTGCGCAAGCCAGTCCAGTTTAGTTATGAGATTCAACCAGGTCACGTGGGAAAAGCCTCCGGCCTATCTGAATAGCAACAGTTTGAAATACTGAACCGTTGAAATGCCTGTGAGCACAGTGAATAAGACCCCTGTGAAAATTATGGGCACGAAAGGGGTTGGCTGATAAACAGCGATATGGCGTTCGCTTTCCGGCTTGCCCGCCATTTCCTGCAGAATCAGCGCCAGGTTTCCGCTGGAAATGCCTTCGGGCGGTATTGTGAGCTGGGCGCGTGTTTCCGGTGACAGGGAATCGAGGAATTGCTTGGTCGGCAGATCGCCTTCTTTGAAATGCTGCAGGTCCACGGTATTTATCTGCGCTCTGTTGATATAGTATTCCGCGCCATTCTGTATCGCGCTGTAGAAACACAGGAACACAATAGCGCCGACAGACATGTTGATGAGCATTCTTCCTGTTTCCAGCATGGACCAGTGATTCAAAAACAGGGCGAACAGTATGAATGACAGGTACAATTCGAAGTGACTAATGGCCTTGAGGTATTTATTGATGTAGGTACCCACGGTGCGCATAAGAAAGAACAGCATGACCACGAAAATTTCGGGTGCGATTCTCGACAGGGACCCGGTTTCGGAAAAGATTATCTGCGTGATGAAATTCATAATAAAATAAACAATCAGATACGATGAAATGATTTTCAGATACGAACCCCATTCCGTGGACAGCTTGTTTTTCCAATGTTTGAAGAATTTTTTCGTGGCGTTCACGGACACGGCCGGGATGGTTACCGCCAGAAATGTGATTGCGGATTTCAAGAGGATATACGCGATGCCCGCGATAAAGATATTGATGAGCAGGGTGAACCCGGGAAAATAAGTGAAATAAATGTGCTTGTAACATGTCAGAGGAATCAGGAGATTGGCCACAAGATATGTTTTGGCGTCCCCCGCAGGCCATATCCCGGCGCTTCGGACCAGAAAGGAAACCATGAACGCGAGCAGGAAATTTATTCCTACAAACCGCAGTTCCAGAACGGTTTCCGGGTCCTGGGCGATAAGGCCCCGCACAAGAAAAACGCCATAATACAGAACGCCCAGCAACAGAAAAAACAGGATGGCCTTGTTCCGGACTTTTCCTGTTTTCATGTCGGAGACGCTTGCGGTAATGAAAAACAAAAACAATAAAACCAATAGCATGCTCATGTCGGAATTGTCCCCAGAAAATTAATGACTGTCAAAAAGCCGGGACTCGAAAAAACATGGTTTTGCCAGGTGCAAAAACCGTGTTGTTTTTTGCTGCATGCGTTCTGTTGCATTTCTTCCAGTCTTTGGCCACAGGTTCCGCTTGATCGCGCATTGTCGCGAACCATGCTGATTTCCATTTGCTTAACAGTGATATTGTTTGTATTGTGTATGTCGTAATGCGCCATCAAGCCGGCCGAAAAATAATATCATGTTACATGTATTATACAATCGGCGGCCACGAGGGTAAAGCGCCAGGGGCATTGCGCACCCGCCGGCACAGGTCTGGATAATGTCCCTTGTGTTCGTATTTCAGGTATGCAATGCGATTATAATTAAGGCACAGTTTGAGACCCCGCGAGGTTGGTATGAGAGCCCTTTTGCCGGTTTGCCATGAATGCAACAACAGGTGCCTCGCCTGCAGGCGATCCGTTGCCCGCAGCGGCCCTTCTTTGGCGCTGCAGCAGATTATTCAAAGAATCGACCGGCTCAAGAAGGCCGGAATAGACACAGTGGTTCTCTCAGGCGGCGAACCCACGATAAGGCCGGATTTTTTTGCCGTTGCCCATGCGGTCCAAAGCACTGGGTTGAAACTGGGCATCATTACCAATGCCAGGATGTTTGCTTACAAGAATTTTGCTGACCGGTTTGCGCAGTATGGCGCCGAGTATACGCAGATCCTGGTCTATTCCCACGAACAGGAAGTTCATGACCGCATCGCGGGTGTTCACGGCGCTTTGGAGCAGACTCTGGGCGGGATTCGAAATATTGCCGGAAATCTGAATAACGTAACGGTGCGTATCCCGGTAATGGAACAGAATGCCGCGTATATCATGGAGATCCCGGACATGCTGCGGGGACTGGGCCTGCGCGCAAGGATGATGTTCTCTTTTGAGCAAGCCGGTTCTCCCGGAGACGCGCCGCAGACCGCATTGGCAGCGGAATCGGTGGCCGCGGCCCTGGACTACGGGTTGAGTCGCCATGCGGAGAACGGCTTCACGTTCTGCTGGCAAGGGTTCGCCCCCTGTCAAATCAAGGGCCATGCCGGCCTTGGCGTGGATGCAACGGCCGAGGAAGTGGATTTTGTGTGGCCTATGGGCAACCAGGATTTTGAACCCTGCCTGGCGATGATTGATGCGGGTGGCGATTATGAAGAGTGCCTGGTCTGTTCGCGTCGCACACGGTGCCAGCCAGCCCACCGGGATATCCGGTGCAGTTTTTTGGAACAGGTACCCAATGCATCGGGATATGAATACGCCGGGTCGGCCGCGGCGCAAACACGCGCGCATTGCCCGGCCGGTCCCGGGGTTTGCGCAGGCCTGCATCCGTTGAAGGATATCGCAGTGTTACATGATGGGGCACTTGAGCTGTACCGCACAGAAAGGCACAGCAGCAGGTTTGAGATGCATGAAGCCAAGTTCGCACGCGGTCAGGTGTACCAGAATATTGCGGGTCGGGCCAGGAACCTTGATTTCAGAACAGCGTTTCGAAGGCTGGTTCTGCACGAATCATGCAGAGCCTGCAGCCTGTTGCCCGCGCGCTCAGGGGTTTTTGTGCCCGTGACGGGTGATGCGTTCCGCGCGGTGCAGGACATGGAAAAGGCGTGGCTCCTGGGGCTCAAGGGCAGAATCCTGGACATAGGGTGCGGCAGGCCGCTGTTCCCGGATATCCTGAACCGGAAAATTTCTTCCGGGGATGTTGAATACCTTGGGGTGGATGTTCAGCCGGAGTGCCCGCAGGGGTTAAATACCGTTGCCATGGCTTTTGAAGATTTCACATGGGACGGCCCCGCCTTTGATCATATAATTATGTTGAGGAGCTATAATCACTTCAAAGATCCTCGGGCGGTTCTGGCCAAAGCCGCGGCTTATCTCAAGCCGGGCGCATTATTGCACATTTTTGAAAACGGGCTGTTCGCCATGCTCAAAAAAGATATTATCGATGATCCGGACCACGGCGGCCGGGGGCACCAGCATTTCAGAAATCATTTTTCAGAGGATGTTCTCAAACTCCTGGCCTTCACAGGCGCTTTCGAGCCTGTGAGCCACACCCCGGTCACACCGGAAAACGCGAACCAGTGGTTTATCACCGCGCGCAGAAACCATGCGCCGGCTCATGGGGTATCACAGCAGTGAAAGAGGGAAACGTATGAGCGACAAATTCGAAGACGTGGCGCAGAGAATACGGACTTACTGGACCGAAGTGTTCCCTGTGGAGCGCGGGCTCAGAAGCACTGGCATTATCGAAATTCCGGACGGCGACGTGTCGTATTTTGAGGACTTTCTCAAGAGCCGGAATCTCAGTTATATCATGATCACGGCAGGGGCTCTCAACCAGGAAAGGAAAAAGAGGGGCCAGGACCCCCTGCGGGATTATTACGCGGAAAATCTGTTTTATATCGGCGATGAAATGAGAAAAGTCAAAACCCTGATTGAGTGCGATTACAATAATGATTTCTTTTGCGTGGGCATGATGCTCGGGTACCCGGATTGCTGTGTCGCATCCATTTTGCAAAGAGGCACGGAAAGCGTGGATATTCAAAAGCTCAAGGGGAAATTCATTATGATTTCCCATATCCCGTGTTCAGAAAACTGCCAGAGAAGTGCTGAGTACGACCAGCGGCTGCAGAACGATAAAGCCGCGTTTCTGAAAGAAAAAGCGGCTGAGGCGGGCGCCGGTTAATCCGGGGCTGCGGCCCGCGCATTTCAACCATGCACAATGACGAACACAGGCATTACTTTGATCATGGCGGGCCGCTTGATGAAACATGCGCGCCGTTCCCCATATTCATGGGCGGCGCCTGCAATATGCAATGTGAATATTGCGGTCATAATGAGCGCGCCCGGGCCGAGCCCCTGGAGCGTATCATCGCGAACATTGATGACGCGGCAAGGCTCCGCGCGCCGTCCCTTGTGTTTACGGGAGGCGAACCCACGATCCACAAAGCACTGCCCGCGTGTATCAGGGCGGCGCGCGATCTGGGCTTTTCAGCCGTTGGGATCAGAACAAATGGTTTGATGTTCGTTTATCCCGATTTCGTCAACCGGCTCGAAACGAGCGGGCTTTCTTTTATTCAAATTTCCAATATCAGCCATGCACAAACAGCCTTTGACGCGGCTGCGGGCGTGCCCCGTGCGCATGCTCTGGTGGTCCAGGGCATTGAAAATGCCCTTGGCGCCGGGTTTGATGTTTCCGTGGCAATGCGTGTGACCCGGTCCTCTTTTTCGCATATTGAAAAAGACATCGAATTTGTTTTGAGTGCATTCGACGGGATCCGCAGTATTGTTTTGCGCATGGCCGGGTTTCAAGACGCAACACTCGAACCAGCGCCCGTGCAGGGCATGGAGGAGCGGCTGCCCGGACTCATGGCCGCGTGCCATGCGCGCGGTGTGGCTCTGTGTTTCGAGCCGTTCGCTGGCGTGGCGCCTTGCCTGTTTCGTAACCCTGCGGATCTGCTGCACCTGTTCCGCTATCCCGCGGCCGCGTATTTTCCCAAACCGCCACTGGCAAAGAAGCCCGGGTGCGCGGATTGCCCTCTGGATACATTGTGCAACGGGGTGGCCGGCGAATATTCCCATGAGGCTTGGCCCGCGCATGAAGGGGGCGTGCCGCAAAGGGTGGCCGCGGCAATCGCACGCGCCGGGGTTCTTCGCAAAGCGGCGCCGGGCTCGGGTTCTGCGTGGACGGACCATGCCGCGGAAGGCCATGCTCTCACAATCTCCGAACGGCAAACATCCAGCGGTGAATCAGAAATTAATGAATGCATTTTAAGAACGAATTACCGCTGCAACGAGGATTGCCTGTTCTGTTTCGTGGACACGCACTGCGCCGGGCCGAGCGACGATGTCATTGAACGTTCCATCGAAACCATTAAACAAAGCGGCAAGAAAATCAGCATCATTTCAATCAGCGGAGGCGAGCCCACGCTGAATCCTCGCCTTGAGGAGTTTCTGGACATGCTGCGTGATGTAAATGCCGCGGAGGTGTGCCTGCAGACAAACGCGGTTTTGCTCAGCGATCCCGCCATGGCGGCTCGCATGGCCGCTGTGGGCGTGGACAGCGCATTTGTGTCCCTTCATTCGCACGATGCGGTTGTTTCGGACTTGATAACGGGCCGGCATGGTGCATTTCATAAAACCATTCAGGGGATTGAAAATCTGCTTGCGCATGGTATTTTCGTATATCTCAGCCATGTTATCAATTCATTCAATTACGCGACGCTTCCGGACTTTGTGGATTTTGTAGGTGCAAATCTTAAGGCGGCGCCGATTGTGTTTTCATTCGCGGCCCCGCACACGGACGAAATCATGCTGGGCGGGGCAATCCCGAGGCTGTCGCGCGTGCGCGGGCCGCTCAAGTCCGCGCTGGATATGTGCCTTGACATGAAAATCCCGTTTTCGGGTCTGCCCGGCATGTGCGGGCTGCCGCTGTGTATTCCCGGCCCGAACCTCAGGTATTTTCCGGACATACATCTCGTGGACCAGGATTCCCTCCAGGGTGTGATGCATAAGAATGCGGGTTGTTCGGGGTGTTCGCTGAATCGCTGGTGCTATGGGGTGCGCGTGCTGTATGTGAATAAGTATGGCGATGCGGAGCTTGAGCCGGTACGCATCAGTGGCCTGGAGCCCAGGCCTCGCGACATGCACAGCCGCATGGATTTCTTCAAATCATTTTTCACGCAATAAGAAGAATTGTACGTTGGAATGAGCAATTACCGGGGCGCAGTGCTGTGCGGAACGTTGTTTTGTATTTCGGCTTCCTGCGCAATCCACACCTGTTCGAATATGAAACGGCAAAGCTGTAAATCCTGGGGCGATGTGAAGCTGTGGTCACAAAAAACCAGGCGTTTCTCATTTGCGGCGCAGTAGGCGTCGGCCATAATACACAGCATGTTGAGCTCTTCAGGACAGTTCTGAGGGAGGTTGTCCCAGGGCCTGTGCCGCAGGTGGCCCCGTATTTCCTGCATCAGCCCGGTGAAGCGCGGGGTCTCGGGCAGGCATGGGATGAGGGGATATGGCTTGCCTGGTGTTTTGAAGGAATAAAAGATGGCAGACTGCCGCTCAATCATTCCCAGCAGGCAGTCATCCATAAGGGCCTGTTCCATGGTAAAACATGTAAGCACATTGTCGGTCCAGCCGCCGATGCTTCTGGCAATCAGGCTTGCCGCTTCAGGCCCCAGAGCGTTCGCGGCCTGTTCATCGAGCACAAAGCCGCCATGCGGCGCAAGCACGGACCAGCCCCAGAGGCATTCATCCCGTTTTTCCTTTGAATCAAATCGCCCGCATGCGGCCAGTATCTGGGACGCATACTTGGCGGAATCGCCGTCATACGGTACGTAATTGCCAAAGGAACGGCCGAATCTCCAGTAGCAGAACGCCTGGTTTTCATTCGCTGTCAATTCGTGCATGGCGTGCCTGAAAGACAGGTTTATCTGTGATATGTGCACGCCGGAGATGAGTATGGCGAAGAGCATAAGAGAGAGCACGGACTGAACGTTGCGGGATAGAGATTTATCGGGTGCGAGGTTGTCCGTGAGCCGGGAGAGCACGGTGGCCCCGGCAAGGAAGAGCAGAGGCATCAGGTATGTGAAGTAGGTGGTGAACGAGCCGCCCGAGAACGCGATAATGGCCGCAAAAACCGGGGCCGGCAGCAGGCAGATGATAAAATGCAGAAACCGCGTGTTTTCCGGAATGCTTTGTTTGCGGATTCGCAACCAGCCCGCCCAGGCCAGCGCAACCATCACGAGGTAAAGCGCGGCCACAGGACCCCTGTTGTCGAACTGAAAGAGAAACTGGTCCCAGTTGTTGCGCGCATACGCGCCCCAGTCATGCACGCCCAGGGATCTTCGGCTGAACACGCCGAACAGGTACATTGCGCTGTGCGCCCTGGTTTTCAGCAGGAAATACAGGAAGGGCGCAGAGCCAAGTAGAAACAGGCACGCCCCTTTGACGAGCATGCCTGCGCCAGGCCGCGGCCGGCGCCCGTGCGCGGGCCGGTAGAGCACATATACGAGTACGCACAAGCCCGCATACAGCATGCTGCCAAGATGCATGAAAAGGCTGAGCCCGGCCAGCAGCGCCAGCTGGTAGAAATAGCGCGGGTTCCTGGTCAGGTACGCGTTGTAGAATCGGTTCAGTATGAGCACGCCGCAAAACAGGCCAATGATGTGGTTGCCAACGCTGTCCATGGTCAGATAAATGAAAGTTCCGGACACGAAACAGTAGGAGATGATAAAAAACCACAGGCCGCTTTTGTATCCCGCCCGAATCAGCATGCTTAAGAACAGCAGGAGCGTGGCCAGGGAAATCACAAAAGGCACAAAATCCACGGACAGGCGGTTGAGCCCTAACACGCTCGATGATACCACTGTGAGCAGGCTTCCCACCAGGATAGAGTTTTCATAATATTCCGGGGTGTACTGCTCCAGGGGGAATGCAAATCCGTGCTTGAGAATCTCCCGCGCCACCGCCCCTGTGTGGCATTCCTCCATACCCACGGGATTGATAATATCGATATACATCACGAACGAACGGAAGAAATACACAAGGCACAGAACCAGGACCAGGAACGGCATGGAGCGTTCCCCTGACATCAGCCGGAACCCGGATCCGAAGGTCTTTTTCACGGTTTTCATGGAGAGGTTTGCCCGTTTTTGCTTTTTATCTGACACACTGTTTCAATGTGCATGCGGCATATGAGCGGCACCCTCATCGGGGCTCATTCCTGATATTATAATTTTTCTATAAGAGGCTTGGCCGAATTGGCTGAAATTCAAAACAAAATGGGCCAGGTCCCGGCGTCCGCTGATCTCATATACTGGATGGGAGCGGTCCGTGTTGATCGGACGCCAGGCTGTGCCGCTTTCAAGTTCCACGATAACTAAATCGGCATCCCCGGATACCTCATCCAACTCCATCTCAATTTGTAATTTATGCATATCCTGAGGAACGAAAAACAAGATATGTGTGATGGCTGTAATGGTTCTGCTTGCGCTGTAAACTCTGGTATCGGGAAATACGCCTCGAACGAAGTAATAGTCATTTTCTCCCGACGTTATTGTGAAATTCCCATGCGAATCGGGATAAATGGGTGCGTGCACGATTTCATAAAGGCGCACGCAAACCCCTTGAAAACATTTTATTTCAAGCAGCCGCCGCACGGAGAGTGCTTTTTTGATATCGGTTTCGTATGCCGGGGATAGGTCGGGCAGAACCCCTAAAAATCTGGTGTCGTTGTCGAAATACCAAATGCGATGGATGAAGTTGTTTTTCAGCACCTCCTCGTGGGATCCCATTGAAAATGGCCCCACATTGAGCATGATATTGTGGACAGCGTTTCCATCGGGCTTGAGCAATCGGCTCCACAGGTTGTAGTTTCCAGCGGTAAACTCCGCGAGACTGTCGCCAGTTTTTTCGGGGGATATCTTGAATGCGTTCCCTTGATTCCAGAGGTAACTGGTGTGGAATTCATTCATAAAATAGATGTTTCCGGGAATCACGCCGTCACATTCCGCTGCGTTTGAATAAACATATTCCATGGCCCTGTCCATGTCGGGGCTGCGCATGCGGTTCAAAAGGCCCGGGACATGGATTGCGTATACGAGCATCAGAAGCAGGCAGATTGCGGACCTGGAAATGTCCGCGCGCGACGAGAGCGCATAACCCAACCGGTCACACGCGAAGAACAGGGGATAGAGGAAAAAGAAACCCATCATCTGAAGGTGCCTGTACGACATGGGAAACCCGTGGAATTGTTTGTAATTCATGAGGGTTGTGGCAACGAGCAGGGCAGCGGATGCAAGGCCAAAGACAACAATCAGAAACCCCTGTCTGCCGCGCGCGCACAGCCCCGCGGACCCGGCTGTGAACAGCGCGCACGAAACCGCGGCTGTGGCCGGGTTCTCGGAAACGAATGATAGAAACAGGTTGGGGATGGCTTTGATGCAGAACAGAATATAACCTGCGGCGCCGCCATGAAACACATAATACACATGCATCCTGGCCGTTGATGGAACGGAGATACTTTCGATTTCATTTCTGAATGTCAGCACGTGCGTGAAATTAAAGAGGCCGGACCCCAGGGCCGCGATGAACACGGCGCCAAAAGCAAGTGCTGCATACGACCCATGTTTCAAGATGTGCTTTCTCTGCAGGGCAGCGGCGGCGAAATAGACCCCAAGCCCCACGGATGTCAGGATATGGAAAAATGGCAGGAGAAACACGCACGCCATCATGGCCGCGGCATGCCTTTTACGCCCGAACTCACAGAATGCCGTGTGGGAATACACCAGCAGAATGAACAGCAGAGCGATGATTGTGTACGGCGAGATCCGGAATGCGCTGTATACGGTCATGGGGGATACTAAAAAAGCGATAATGGCAAAAAGCGCGGATGCCGGTGGCATGTTTTTTTGCAGGATCTTGAATGCCGGCGGAACACATGCGATCAGCGCGGCCATGTTCAAAAGTATGTAGGCTTCGCGGGCTCCGCCGGCGAATTCCCTGAATAGCCAACTGATAATCAGGTATCCGGGCCTGTGGATATTTGATAAATAAACCTTGTTGGCGAGGAAACTGTTGAATCCATGAAACTCTCCCTCGTAAAAATATGAAAAATCCATGTATTCATAGGAAATGCTGTTTCTAAGCAGAAAAAGAAATACCGAAAAAAGGATCGCGAAAATCAAGGCGGCTGTTCCCTGGCGCGGCCAGGAGGCAGATTTCGTGGAATCGGGAACAGTTGGAAATTTTATGGCATAAAGAATGGCAACGGACGCGGCGAGCAGGCCCATGCAAATAAGGAACAGCAAGCTGCTTTGTTTGAGGAAAAGTTCTCCCCGTTCCGATGCGGAAAACAATTCGTACAAGTATGTCTGGTTGTCCAGAAAATAATGGACTTTGTCATACATGGCTTATGGCGCATCCCCATTCAACGGGCCGTTTCAACAAGCGCCCGTGTGGGCCACGCGCGCCATGTTTCATTGTGACGGGCCGTGCTTAAAATTTCAAATGCCCGGGCCGCGGTGTTGGACTTGGCCCCAGGCGCCCGGCCCGGGACGCCGTGATTGCACCGCGTTCACGGTTGGTCACTGGCTTTTCAGTACGGCGTACATCATGGCCCTTTCTGTGCAGGGCATTGTCGTATGCCTCAAAACTTCAAAAAGGTCCCGGGCTTCTTCTTCGAGTATGTCCGGGGTTATGGACCATTCGGGGAGTTGTTCATTCACGAAATACACGGGAAGGGCGGCTTCGCTGGAAAACCATGCGCATACAACAAGAAGGGCCCCGGGTTTCATGATTCTGTGAACGTTTTCAAAATACCGTCGCCTGTGGTGCGGGGGAATGGCGTGGAAGCATCCGTAATCTACCCCCGTGTCGAAAAATCCGGGAAAGTCCGTACCGCAACCGGGGTCCAGGATGTTTCCCTGGAAAAAGATTCCTCTATGTCTCCTTTGAGCCGCATCGATGGCATAGGGGGAAATGTCAACGCCATGGTAATTATGCTCCGCGAACAGGGCCGCGTGCCGCCCGGTGCCACATCCAATGTCCAGGACATTGAGCGCTGGGCCGGCGCTGCCGGTCTGTTCGAGTAATTCAATCAGGTGCGTGTCCGGTTCATCCCCCCAGGATTTGGGGGAATCAGGATTTTTGAACACCTGGTTCCAGTCGAGATACAAGGCATTTTCATGGGTGAAGTTATGATTCGGTAAAACCGGCGTAAACACGTATCTGTCGATGTCATATCCTTTTGGGCTGGCTGAAATGGCGCTGTTCACGTAATATTGCGCATTGCCTTTCATGTACAGGGGCTCGCCCGTATTGTGCACGGGAATGTTTTCTCCACGGCAGAAAATGCCGCACTCTGTGATGGTCCTGAATTTCCTGTTTCCAAGGGCCATATTTGCGAAATAGCATTTTCTTGTAACCGTGCACGGCACAAAAGGGTAATGCAGGGAAAACTTGATTCGGGGGTCGGGTGACAGGGACAGCCCCTGATAAACATTGTCCAGCTCCACGCGCGTGACCGCGTTGTCAATGAGCATTTTCTGGTAGCCGCTCTGGATATTGTGGATTGTGGCGTGAGGCAGGGTGTTTTTTGATGCGGTGAGTCTCGGGTCCTTTTTGGCATGGCACAGCAGCCGGCCGTGGACCGGGGCCATGTGCGCGGCGCGGATCGATTCCAGCACGCCCCAGTCATTGAAAACCACTTCGCTACCCGGGGGCAGCATGTGTATAAGGCGTGTGGCGTGCGCTAATGCCCTGTCCGTGCACGCCGGGGTTGTCAGCGCGAGCGGGATGTCCGCCGAGGCAGCGAAGTCCAGCATGTGCTGGAGCTGGCTGCGGGTCGGCATCAGGAACTCGCAGAATTCGTTGCCGAAATAAATGCGCTGGTAAGGGGAATTGAAAAAGAATTTGAGATCCGCGGGATCCGATATGTAAAAACAATGTTCCGGGTTTGTGGCCATTTTATTGTGGGCGGTCCTGATCAGGATGGGGTGGCATCGAGGGATGATTCCTGGAAGATCCGTATTTCACAACTCCCTGCGTAATGTCCGACGGGGTTTGTCCTCCGGTGATCTCATACCCGGGCTCGTAATCCACGTAAAAGTAGCATTTGGTTCTGCATTTGTCATTATATATTGTCTCATGTTCTTCGGCGCAGCGCACGGCGAACTCCCGGGCAGAGCCGCAGTCATGAAGCATGGTTATGGCTTTTCGCAGGAATAAAACATCCTTGAGTATCCAGTCGGCACCAAAGCCTCTGCGCGCGATCTTGAGGCACAGGTCGGGAAAATCTCTGAGTGCATACAGGGCGCAGGCGCCGCACGCGTCTACCACGTATCCCGAGCCGGGCGGGAAGTCGTTGTACAACAGGGCCTGTCGGCATATGTTCGGCGAGCTTTCGCCCGGGATGTGGGCAAACGAGCAGAGTCCCTCAAGGTTGGGGCCTTCTTCGTTCATCATGATTAACTCGTATTCCATGTTCTCCCCGGCGCTGAGAAGCCCGGCGATTTCACTGGTGGCGAGCTGCCGGGGCAGAATCAGCTTGTTGATCCCGAACCTGCTGTAAAATGCCGCGGCTCTTGAGTTCAGAACATGGGCCGTGGAGGACAGGGCCAGGAACAGGGATGGCGCCGTTTCCTTGAGTTTGATAAGCAGGTTAATGTCGGAAATGATAAATCCGTGCGCGCCGTGCTCGGCGAATTTGAGAATATCGCGCAAGAGCGCGTCCTGCCAGCTGGGCGGGTAATGCAGTTCATTGATTACGATGAAGGCTTTGCGCGCCTTGCTGTGGATCTGCTCAACTGCGGCCATGCCCGCATCCACGGAGCTGAAATTGACATGTGCGCCGAACCGCCTGTTGAGGCAGTCGCTGTGCCGGGTGAGGGTGTTGCGGTATCCCAGGTAAAATTCATCGGCGCCGGCCTGGATATAATCGTCGATGCGCTCAATGGTTATCGGGTTTAATGGGCACTGGATTTTCATGAGCCGGCTGTGTGCATCTCTTAGCGATGTGCATGGAATGTGCCCTGATCCAAATCCGGCGCACATCTGTTGGAATGCGGTTCCGGGCCATGGGCGTTCATCAAAAAATTAAGATTGAATAAATTATAAAGGCGGCCCGTTTTTTTGCAAACGCGCGGGCCGTGCTTGTTCGTTTTCCCCGGGTTGCGGATTCGTGCCGCAGGGCGCTTTCATATCCGGAAGAAAGAGCAGGTATCTGATAATGCTGATCAGGGATTTAATATGGCTTGGGGATTTTCGTTTTGAGAACAGCGACAGCATCCTCAAGGGGTGAAGGTAAAAGGCGAGATACGCGGCGCGCACAAGCATTTTCAATGGGAATGCGGCGTGTGCGCCCCGGGCGCCGGCTTCGAAGAACTGCGAGCCGGGCCGCGGGGAGAAAACATTGAACGAGGCATATCCCGGATTAAGGCGCAGGGCCAGGGCCACGGTTTTGAGATCGCCTGTGGCGCGGGCTGTGGGCAATCCCAGAATAAAGTGCGCGCCCGCGGCGATCCCCTTGGTTTTCATAAGCCTGAACGCCTCCTTGATCCGCACCGGGTCCGTGCTTTTTCCCGCATGGAGCCCGGTGCCGGCATCGGCTGTTTCCAGGCCGATCTGGAGCAGGCGGCACCCGGATTGGGCGTATAAGTCCAATCTTTCTTCATCTGTCAGATCCAGCCGTGTGTAGGCGTGCCATGTCATGTCCCCGCAATTGTCGATCAAAAACCGGCACAGGCGGCGCGTCCGGGTCATGTCGAGGCCGAATGTCATGTCCTTGAAGAATATGTGGCGCGCGCCCCGGGAATGCAGAAACCGGATTTCCTCTTCAACATTATCGATGTCCCTGAAGCTGAAGCCAATGGAATGCGCGCCGCTGTTGCAGAACGCGCAGGAAAAGGGGCAGCCGAATGACGTGAGAACCGTGGCAAAGCCCGCAGGGGCGTAAGGCATGTTGTAGGCTTTGCCCGCGAATGCGGAATGCAGGGGCAGGGGATACCGGAATTCCCGGGGCTTGAGATTGCGTCGCACGTGTACAGTCCCGCCGGTTCTGAATGCAGAGTCTGTGATCTTGTGCGTTTCATCAGACGCAAGCGCGGCGATATCGTCCGCAGTGAAGTTCAAGAGCGCGGCATGGATCCATGGGTGCGTTTCGAGGAAGAGGGCGGGACTGTGGAGCACGGCGTCTCCGGAAACAATGATTTTTGCCCGGGTGCTGGTTTGGAGTTCTTTGAGAAACGCCAGGTCCGAATCCAGGCTCAAAGAGCCGATGAGAGAAAACACGGCGGTGGGCCGGAATGCCCGTGCCGCATTGAGAGCCGCGTCCGGGTCCATGGCCAGGGCCACGGCATCGCACACGGATACCTCGTGGCGCGCGCCGAGAATTCCGCTTTGAACCAGCAGGTCAATGGGTTGCCAGAGGTAACCTGTTTTGGAGTATGTGCAACAATAATAATCCCTCAGGATTCTGTGCTTGCAAGGCGGGGTTAGAAGGAGAATGCGTTGTTTTTGATCCGTGGGATGGCTCATAGGGGATGAGTGCGCGTTTTGCGTGTTTCGCCTGTGGTTCCCCCCCGTGGATATTTCATGCTTCAGGCCAAGCATAACGCATCGTGTGCGGCGCCCTGTTTCGCACGCAGCGTAGGGATCTTCAGGGGCGCGGGTAAACCGGTTCGGGCCACGGCGCCTGCGCATTCTGCTATTTGAAAATCAATTCCACAACGCCTGATTTAAAGTCTGGATTTGCAGGCATGCCAGGCAGGGCTTTCTTATTGGCATTGCCGAAAGCATAGATGCTGTCTGTGAAGTAACTGAAGTCCTGGATGGGGATGCTGCCTTCGATGGACAGGCGCCCGACGGCGAATTCATTGTACATGAAATACACTTCATTGATTTTGTCGCCGGTTCCCCTGATGCAAGCTCTTCCGCCGGACGATGCGCTGGTCAGTTCGTTGTTGATGAAATTGATGAAGGTGCCGCATTCCTTGTCAGTAAGCCCGGACAGGAGGTAGAGGGAGTATACGCCTCTTGGAATACCCGGGATCGGGGATGCCGCGCCGGGAATCTGGATCTTCATGTCCAGATCCATTCTCCAGTAAAGATAAACATCATCCCTCGCGAAGAACAAAGCGTTGATGGTGTCCCCTGAACTGTCTGCATTGGATTGTCGATAGTAACAGGGTTGTATGTTTGTCCAGTCGTTGAGGTGCCCGTCAGTGACGATGGCTGCTTTCCCAATGTTGCATTTGGGCATTTCCCGGGCGGTGATGCCCCAATTTCCGCCAATGAGTTCGAGCATGTTGCGCGCAACCCATGCTTCATCAACATTTAAATCCGGATCCTGCCGGGATGTCATTTGTAAGAGTTCCGTGGTTGTGACCACGGCCTTGTTCTGTGTGACCTCAGTATTCAGCAAAAAGGATTCCAGGCGGATGTCTTTAAAATTGCTGTGAATTGTGTCGATACTCTGGATAAGCTTTCCGGTGTCTTTAATAATCTCCTCGCCTATGTATATGCTGGCATTGGGTGCGAGGCTTTTGGTCAATAGATCTTTGTTGTTTGTTGTGAACCCCTGCAAAAAACTGTTTACCGTATTTGTGAGGGTTTCAACCTGATCCCGGTTGTCGCCCTGCATGCTGTAGATGGACGTGAGTGTGCCCAGCATTATGTTGAGATCCGGCTGGTCCAGAAGAGAGGAGATAATTCCAGACGTGTCAGTGGCGTTTGAAAAATCCATGGAAGCGGACATGGCGAGTAATTTATCGTAAATGATTTTCATTTCCGCCGCAGTGTAATAATCCGGGGAAACGCCCGAGGCCAGGATCTTCCATGCGATGATTTCCGTGATGGGATCAATGTCGGTTTTTCCGCCATTGTACAGGGCGCGGAGCGGGGCGCCGGATGTTTCTGACTGCACCAGCGCGACATCACTATCCCGGTTCGCTGGGATTTTGAGCGAAAAGGATCCGGTGGCGTCTGTTTTCGCTTCAGCAATTACATCGCCTTTAAGGGACAGGGCTTTGACAGTGGCGCCTGCGCCCGGGCCCAGGGCCTGGACTCCCCTGGCCGCAGATCCGATTGCCGGAGGAACCGCCAGGACTTTTCCGGCAATGTCCGCCCCCATTATGGGCTCTGTGGCCAAGGCCATGAAAAAAGCCAGACACAGGAGTGCTTTCTTTGCTAAATCCATCTCCCAATCCTCCATAAAGCCATGTGAGCTTTAATCGTTTGCCCCTGTTGTACAATCCTAGCCATATAAAATATTCTATCACACATCTTAGTTATATCCTAATGAATATCAGTGGAAAAGAGGCTCATTCCCGGAGCGTGCAGAGGGGCGGTCCATGTCCGGGCAATCCAGAGCCCCATTTGCGCGGGTTGCTGTTATAATGACAAAAAGAGCAAAGGCCAGATGCATGGTGCCGCAGCGGCGGGAGTGGCGTGTGACGCAGAGCCCAAACACAGAAAAAGCCTTGAGAATTCTTGTGGTGAATCCGCCGCTTGAGATAGAGAGCGACTTTATTGATTATCCGTATTATGTGAATCTGGGCGCGCTGCACGTGGGCGCGGTGCTGCGGGCCCAGGGCTGGGATGTGGATATTGCCGATGCTTTTGCGCAAAGGGACAGCGGAGTGTGCGCGGGATCATGCGGGCGGATTGTCATGGGCTGTACGTCCCCGGCGTTGCTGGAACCGATTGCGGACAAGTGTTATGACGCGGTTGTGCTGTGTCTCAGCGTGTTCCACAGGCCCTTTCAGCATCATGCGTTCACCGCGAAATTCGTGGAGCAAGCGCGCGCCGCGTTCCCCGGGGCTTTGCTGGTGGCCGCAGATGCGTATTTCGGCGGCATGCACTACGTGGATTACGAACCGGCCTCGTTTTTTACGCATTACCCGCAGTGCGACGCGCTGGTGCGCTACGAAGCCGAGCTTGCCCTGGCAGATTTCATCCGCACGGCGCAGAAGCACGCCCATGTTGCGGTGGATGGCAGGGGAACCGGCATGCGCCTGGACGATCTGCCGTTTCCGGCGTGGGATTTGATTGACGCGGAAACCTATCTGGCGTTTCTGGACCGGGTTTTCAAGGCCACAGGCCGCGCAAGGGATTTTCTGCCTGCCGGCAGATGCCTGCCCCTGGTCACATCGCGGGGCTGCATTTACAAATGTTCGTTCTGTTCTCCGCCCGTGTCGCGGGATATCTCTCCGTATCGTAGTTACAGCAGAGAATACATGAGCCGCTATCTTCGCGAACTCAAGGCCGCGTACAGGCTCGACGGCGTTGCGGTTCTGGATGGTATTGCCAATGCGCATCCAGAGCGGTTTGCGAAGCTGCTTGATGACCTGGAGCGCCAGGGGCTTTCGGTGAGTTTTGTAAACGGCCTGCGCGCGGACAGACTGACCCGGGAGCATATCGTCAGACTGGCCGGCCTCACCCCGGGCGTGGCCGTGAGCGCGGAGAGCGCCTGCGCCCGTGTGCGCAATGAGATTCTGGACAAGAAACTCGATCTCAAGGCCGTGGAACAGGTGGCCGCATGGTGCCGCGAGCAGAATGTGCCGTCACAGATCCATTACATGGTGGGCGCGCCAGGAGAAACCGTAGAGGAAGTGAACGTGACCCTGGCTCATGCCGCGGCCATGGCGCGGGAGCATGGGGCGACGCCGCTCATGCAGTTCTGCGTGCCCATTCCGGGTGCGCCCCTGTGGGAGCAGTGCAGGCGGCTTGGGATTGCATTGCCGGATTTTTCGGGCGCCTATTACGACTTTTTTCACACGAATCCGTGCGTGGATACGCCCGCACTGCCTGCGTCCGAAGTGCGCGCGCTTAAAGCGCGGCTGGACATGAGGCTTCGCGAAAACAACCCGGACAAGCTGATCATCAACCTGACATACCGGTGCAACAACAAGTGCGCCATGTGCGCGGTGGGGGGCCGGCCCAAAGAAGATATGGACAGGCGGGACGTGCTGAATCTGCTCAAGGATTACCGGTTGCGCGGAGTGCTCATGGTGGACTTTGACGGCGGAGAACCCACGCTGCATCCGGACCTGCTGGAACTTATCGGCACAGCCCGGCGCATGGGATATCAGCGCGTGGCCGTGACCACGAACGGCAGGAAAATGGCGGACCGCGGGTTCGCATCGCGGTTGTTGCTCAGCGGCATCACGGACCTGCTCATCAGCCTGTACGGCGCCGATGCGCACACGCACGAAAAGGCCACGTGCGCCACAGGGAGTTTCCAGCAGACCGTGCAGGGCATCCGCCATGCGCTGGAACTCAAGCCGGAGCGCATCACGTTCGGCATTAATACGGTTGTCACCGCCACGAATTACACGCGGCTGCACGCGCTCACGGGCTTTGTGGCTGAACTGGGCGTGGATCGCATCACCGTGCAATATCCCACACCGTTTGGCCGGGCTGTTCAGGAACATGTTCCACCCTTTGAGGAAACAAGCCGTATCCTGGCCGGGGTTACAGAGGAATTCCAGGGCCGTGTGGCCGTGCAGGTTATCAATCTGCCGCCCTGCAAACTGCCCGGGGGCGAGGCGCAGGCTCTTGCCGATGCCGGCAAGTTCGGGCGCGTCATGGCGTTTGTAAATGAGGCGCCTCAAAACCTGGGCGTGTTTCTGTCCCAAAACCGCAGGCACACAAAAATCTGCGCCGCGTGCCCTTATCTGATTTTGTGCGAAGGCGAATACGTATTCGAAGACTGTTGAACCCGTGTGATTCCCACGTTGAGACATAAGTCCAATGCATGGCCGCATGCGCCGGAAGTGTTTCCCGGCATGTTTGCAATTGTGATGTAATTAATTTGAATTTCCCGGTTTGCTGCACGTGATAATGTAAAAGTCGTAGCTTTTTTTCCTGAAATTTTTCGTGGACAAAATATCAAAGCCGTGTATCTGAGCCAGGGTTTGTTCCAGGGTGCGGTGGAAGGCGCCGATTTCCAGGCGGGTAATGATGCGGTGCGCCAGGGTTGTGGCGGCGCTTCCGGGCCACGGGTCGAGAATCACCATGCGGCCGCCCGGGCGCAGCACGCGCAGGGTCTCGGCCACAGCGCGCCGCAGGTCCCTGTTATTGAGATGATGGCCGAGTTTGCACAGGATTGCGCCACCCAGGGAGTTGTCCCGATACGGCAGCGCCGCAGTGTGTCCGCAGACCAGGGATTCATAGCCCCTGCTCCGTGCGTAATGCATCAGGCTGGTGTCCAGGTCCAGCCCGGTGATGCACAACCCCAGGCGGTTCGGGGCGATTTCTCCGCTGCCGCAGCCTATGTCCAGCACAGGTTCGCCCACGCCTTGCAGGGCGTTCGCCAGCATTTTGATTTCGACTTCATAGTCCCCCTCGATCCAGTTTCGGCCCGCGATGTACCACTGGGGCGGCAGGTTGTGCGCAATCGTTTTGACGAGGTTTTTCACGCGGTTAGGCGCCTGCCTTTGGGGGGCTGTTGCGTTTGCGACGGCGGTTGCTGATCCACTCGTATGCGCGGATTTCAGGCGTCATTTGAAAAAGGCCGTGCTTTAGCCGGAATCGGGCGATGGGATGGTAGGCCAGGGACAGAATGCGCAAACCCGGGTCGTTCAGGTATTCGAGATACTTCCGGTCATTGAAAAGAGTGATGAAGTACAGGGCCTGGTAAAAATCGCGTCCCAGGCCGAGATTGTCCTTACCGTAACCGCGCTCATAGGAAATCCGGCCCCAGTCTTCGAGGCGGCCGGGACGCGAAAAACCATTTTGCTCGGCGTTATTGGAAATGGTTGTTCCGGGGAAAGGCACGAACTGGTAAACCGGAGAATTGCGGAACATGGGGTTGGCGTCGCACAGATCGGAAATAAGGCGGATGGTTTTTTTTACATCCTGGGCTGTTTCCCCCGGGAAGTTTGTGATGAAGCTGCAATAGATAATGAACGGATATTTGTTGAGGCGGCGAATGATATCGAGCACCTCGCGGCTGGCGGGTTTTTTGTGGAGCATGGTTCGGATTTTGTCGGAACCGGATTCTATGCCGATGGTGACGCGTTTGAGGCCCGTGTCCACGAGGTGCTGCAATGTGTCATGGCCCAGGGCGCCCAGGGTCTGGAGATCGATGCCCTGGATCTGCCATTTCAAACCAAGGGATGCGGCGCCGTCTGCGATGTCCAGGGCGCGGTTCACGTCCATAAAGAAATTGTCATCAACAAAATACACGGCCGAAGCGCCGATGATATTTTTAATATGTTTGAGGCGTTCAATCACGCGTTGCGCGCTTTGCGCGCGCCAGGGGCCGGCGCGGCTCACGCTGTTGTAGCAGTGCGTGCAGCCCCGGTTGCAGCCCCGCGATGTTTCCATGGGCAGATACCCGTCAATTCCATCATAGGTCTGGAAATAATCGCGCACATTCACCAGGTGATACGGGATTTCGGGCGCACTGTCCAAATCCAGGGCGGGTGCTCGCTTGGCATTGTGCAACGGGTCGCTGCTGGATTTAGAAAAGATGCCGTGATCCTGTGCGGGCTGTTCGCCGCGGGCCAGGGCGCCGGCCAGTTCCACGAGCGCGTTTTCTCCGGGGCCCACAATGACATAATCCACCAGGGGGTTCTGGAGCGTGGTGTCCGGAACCATGGTGGCGTGCGGGCCGCCGAGCACCACGGGCGCGGCGCTGTTCTTTTTGATGAATTTCATGACTTCCACGGACGATTCCACGCTCGGACCGGTCATGATGGTAAGTCCAACGAGGCAGGGATTGAGGCTCAAGCCCGCGCGCACCTCCGCCCGCCAGTCGCGCGCGGCCCGCACATCTATGATGCGCACCTCGAAATCGTCAACCAACAGGGACGCGGCGTGCAAAAGGTTCAGGGGCAGGCTGGGTGCGGAACGGTAACTGTCCCAAAAGCCTGTGTATGGGTGGATCAGAAGAACAGCCGGTTTTTTTGTGGTTGCCATAATCGTGTCATGAATGGTGTGCGGAATTATTATGCTTTGCACGCGCATCCAGTATTATCTCCAATTAAAAAAATAACATTATTGTGCCTTGAAATACAACACTTTGGCAGGGAATGCCGTGCGATGCGCATGGGGTTTTATTCCAAGTGCGTCTGCTTTTCAGCGATTCGCCGGCTGGGTTTTGCCTGTTCGGGGTGAACGTGATTTCTCGTCGGTGAACCCGTCGAAACTTTTGAGAAGAGTCTCAAGGCCCGTTTTCTAAAAGGGATCTCCGCGTCTCCGCAGATATTTTATCCGGGATTCCAGGCTTTGATTTCCTGATGCCCGAAAAGCTCCAGGTATTCGCGGCGCGGGCCCGCGCATACACCGCGGAACACGCATTTCTCACATTCAGGCACTTGCGCGCCGGCTTCAAACGCGGATTCCTCGGCCATAAAGTTATTCCCGCCCGGAGTGACAATCATCAATTTGATATCCTTGATATTGAAATAGAGATCATCGCGGCCCTGGAGAAAGCAGGGCGGGATGTGGGATGTTATGACGGATGCTCCGGCTGCGGATGCCGCATCCGCGGCAGCGAGCGCGGCCGGGCCCGCATGTTTGAGCCGGGGCACGTATTCTTTCATGCCTCCGCCTGCGCCGAACACACAGAACAGCCACAGGCTGATGCGGGCGACCCCCATGCGCGCGAGCTTGCCAACAATTTCTTCCAGGTGGGGCACTGTGAGAACGGTCAGCAGAAGGTCCACATGCACGCACGCTCCGTAGTGTACGAGGTGCTTGATTCCCATCTCCGTCATTTCAAAGGCATTGGGCCGCCCGGCGAACTGGTCGTGTGTTTCGGGATCGTGACCCCAGAGAGATATTGTGAACAGGTTGATTCCGGACTGGATACTGGTTTGCGCATATTCCGGGTAGCAGAAGCGCATGCCGTTTGATTTAACTTCGATTGTTTTGTAGCCGAGCTTGCGCGCCGCGTCCACGGCGGTTGGCAGACCCTGGTAGATCGTGGGCTCGCCGCCTCCGAAAGCAACCGCTTCAACGCCCCGCGCGTGGTGCTCCATGAGCAGGGACGCAACCTGCCGGGGATCGAATTGATCCTGCGAGGAATCCCCGGCCGAGCAGAACACGCAGCCGCAATTGCAGCGATGCCAGAGAATCACCTCGATTTTTTCAACGTTGCTCATGCTGTGTCCCGATAATTCCAGTTTTCATTATTATAGCTTTGATTTGAACTGTTCCTGAAGCATGTATCATTGCGGGAAGGTGCATAGTTCTGTGCGTGGCCCGGCCTGTTCAAAACCCAAGGCCCTGGCGAAATTGATGTGCAGGCCCGGGCAGTTTTGAAACTCCGCGCAGGTGCGGCACCTGAGGCTGTGGCTGTAATACTCCCGGGAAATGAAATGGTTGACGATGTCACCGAGGTCCCAGTCCGGTTGCTTGACTGCAACACAGAGCGGCAGGGCGCGGAGCCGGCTGTATGGAGCGTTGCTCAGGCAGGGGGCCGTGTCATACACGCCAGCGGGCGGCATGCCGTGTGCGTGTGAAAACTGCTTGAAAAAAGATTGGGGTGAAATGGCACTGGCGCGGCAGGATGCGCGATCCGGGTAATTGGCGGTTATGAAGCTCACGGGCGCGCCGTGCGCATCGGGGACGCCGTGGCTCACAAGCAGGGGCGCGGTGTGCTTGTTAACAGCAATGGCCGCATGCATGCCGGGCGCATGCGGAAATTCATCGGCAGCCGGAATCCTGTGGAATACCACAGTGAACGGAATTTGGTGTTTTGCTATAAAAGCCTGTACCGCGGGATGTGCGGCTGTTTGCGCGGAATCCGCGGCCAGGGTGCGAACGCGGGCCGGGTCAACATATTCGAGAAGAGGGATTGATTCCGCGGTAAGCAGAAAAGCGCCCGGTTCAGCGTCTGAATGCGCGGCGCGCAGGCGTTCGAGCATGGCGCAGAAATCCGTCATGTGGCAGTGCGCGCACCGCGCACCGTGGCAGGGCGGCTCTTTTCCGGCGCTCAGAAAACTCAGAAACATTTCCTGGCGGGCAAACACTTCATCGTGTAGTTTTTTTGGAGACGGAATGTACCCTTCAAAACCTTCGAGCAGGGCGGGTGGCACCCGGTTGGTCCAGAAGGTGAGCCCGTGTGATGCGCCCATGGCCAGGGTTTTGTGCAGCTCGGGCATGATTTGTTCGGGCTCAACGAGCAGTTGATCGCGGTTGCGCCAGGCCGCGCCAAAGGGCACGGGATACAAAAGGTCGAATTCCGTGACTCCGAGTTGGTGGTAGAACGCCACGATTTCGCTGAGGGTATTGCAGTTCAGGGCATTGATAACAATGTCCACGCTCACAACAAGGCCCCGGGTGTTGAGTGCGTTCTTCAATCCGGCTATGGTTTGTTTGAAACTGCCTTTTACGCCTGTGAGTCGCTCGAAAACCGCGGAGGTGTGCCCGTGTATGGAAAACGTAACTTCTTTTAACCCGGCCGCGACCGCGCTCTCAAGAAAATTCCCGTAGCAGAACATACGGCCGTTAGTGATGGTCTGCACCCAGGTGTATCCCATGGCCGAGGATTCGCGCACAATGTCCACAAAATCAGGATGTATGGTGGGTTCGCCGCCTGATATAACCACGCGCCGCGCGCACCGGCCGATTCCCAGTTGCAGGTCTTCGTGAATAAGGTCCCTGCCCACGATAGCTCCGTCCAGGCTGTCGTGATCGAGGCAGAACATGCAGCGGTTATTGCACGCACGCGTAATGCGCACCCAGTGGCGTTTTTCCGAAGAGCTGTGTTCCAGATTCTTTGGCATCAAACCAATTATAGCGGATTGTATGCAGATCTCAATTCCGGGTTGCGGTAAGCATGGCATACGCGGGACCCCGCCGCACAGACAGCGTGTATCCGGGGCCGTTCCGGTCCTGCTTTTGTTGCGAATAGTAATGGGCGTTACTCTTCTGTGAACATGCCGTGATCCATGTAGTAGTTATAGTAGTCTTCGCAGTATGCGGCGTGTCCTTTTTCCCAGTCCGCAAGCAGTTCATACAGTTCCTTCTCAAGAGGGTCCTGGGCTTTGGAGGCCAGATTCTGGTACATGGCCCGGCCTTTGTTTTCCATGTCAACAGCGTGTTTCATGGCCTGCATTTCATCGGTTGATGCTTTGACGTTGGTGTCAATTTCCAGGCGGGCTTTGGCGAAAATTTGCTCAAAATCCTGGTCCATGGAAATGGTGATTTTTTCGGGCCAGTTGTCATTGGCCTTGAGGTATTCATAGAGATTCAGCAGGTAGTTGAGGTGATTCTGCTCCTCGTCGACCAGCATGTTGAACAGAGCTTTGGTTTGGGGATCCTTGGTTTTTTCTGCGGCTTCCGCATAATACTGTTTTCCGTTTTTTTCAAATTCCAGGGCTTGCTGAAGGGCAACAAGACTGGCGCCTGTAGTCATGGGAAAGTTCCTCCTTAATGCTTGATTGCATAAATGGACCGCCATGATTAGATGGCCCCGCATGGCTGTGAAAAGATTTCCGGTGCGCACCGCGCACCGGAACCGGAGTTGCTTCAGACTTTCTCGAAATCATCCTTGGATGCGCCGCACACCGGGCAGACCCAGTCATCCGGCAGATCGTCAAAAGATGTTCCTGCGGCAATGCCGCTGTCCGGGTCGCCCTTGGCGGGGTCGTAGATGTAACCGCAGGCCTGGCATTCAAACTTGTCCATTGTTGTGCTTTCCTCCATGGTAGTCGCTGTTTGCTTATCCGGCATTCCCGCGCGGGGGAATGGGTATGGCTTGTTTGCAGAACCCCGGCTGCGTGCGCCGGGTTCCGAATTAATGAAAATTGTTCAGAGCGTCAGAGACATGCCTTCGCGGGCTGAAGTGCAGCGCGTGCGGCCTCCCAATTTCTTGAGCAGAATTTGCGTTTTGGCCAGCATGTCGTCCACTTTGCGGTCATCGTGTTCGGGGTCGTGGTGGAACAACACGAGTTTCTTCACGCCTGCCTGTGTGGCGAGATGGGCGCATTGCTCATAGGTGGAATGCCCCCAGCCTTTTGTCAGCGTTTTATATTCGTGGGGCGTGTATTGGGCGTCGTGCACCAGAATATCCACGCCTCTGCAAAATTCAATGAATTGTTCCATGGGGAAGGCGTCTGCGGAGTCGAGCCCCAATTCATTGTCTGTCATATAAATAAATGACTTTTTCTTTTCGATGATTTTGTAGGCGATGGAACCGCCCGGATGGTTGTTGCCGCAGGAAAACACGCTTGCTTTGCCGAATGTAAGGTGCTCCCCGTTTTCGCATATCCCGCAATGGTTCACATATTCGCGCCGCGCGGGCAGGCCGTCGAATTCCACGGGAAAGTATACGTCGCCCATCTGGCGCGACAGGTAGTCGGATACCGAGCGCCCGGGAATCTTGGGGCACCCGTATATTGTGATGATGTTCTTGTTCATGTAAGCCGGTGCGAAGAAAGGGAATCCGTGCACGTGGTCCATGTGGCCATGGCTCAGCAGCAGGTTGATGTGCAGGGGTTTCTTTTCTTTCATGAGCTTTACGCCCAGGGGGCGAATGCCCGTGCCTGCGTCAAATATGAGCAGGGTCCCGTCGTCGAGTCGCATGTCCATGCACGAACTGTTGCCGCCGTACTTGATGTACTGTTTGCCGGGTGTGGGAATGGAACCCCGCACGCCCCAGAATGTGGCTTTCATAGTGCCGTCCTTTCCGGATTCCGGCGATGTGTCAGGCGGCGCCGCCTGTTGCCGGGGGCGTGAACACTCTCTGCTGCAGCAGCCTGTCCAGCATGAGCAGTCCGTTGCCCTTGTCGCCTACGAGTTTGAGTTGCTGCACAACATTGTCTGCGCTGGCTTCTTCTTCCACCTGTTCGGTTACGAACCAGTTGAGAAATACCTCGGTGGCCGGGTCCTTATGTTCGCGCGCCAGAGCCACCAGATCGTGGATCATCCGGGTGACCTTCAGTTCATGGCGGTATGCCTGTTCAAAAATATCCAGCGGGGATTTGAACTCCGAAGGCGGCTGGTCCAGGGCCTTGAGTTCCACACGGTTGCCGTGGTCCAGCACGTAATCGTACATCTTCATGGCGTGCAGATCTTCTTCTTTGGCCTGGATACGCATCCAGTTGGCCATGCCTTTGAAATCGTGCGCACTGAGCCACGAGGACATGGACAGATATAAATAACTCGAATACAGTTCGTT
>Ga0351874_1061_pt1 | contig 28411 bp, 22 predicted proteins | sample BONcelFGM3001C13_FD_206790 | JGI IMG/M metagenome (GOLD analysis project Ga0351874, IMG submission 206790) | Enriched cells from coal bed in the Powder River Basin, Montana, United States - BONCAT cells FGM rep3 HSBNCT.FGM.300.1.C13 ...
TTAAAAAGGAATTATTCTGAAGTTGAAATTGCCGAGCCAATTTATATTTATACTATTCAAGGAGAATTGCCGGATGACCTTTATGCCGGACAACAAGGCATTCTTCACACGTGTGATTTAATTGCCGCTTGGGATATTGAGCAGGGTGATACGAATGTTGTCATAGGTATTAGCGATGTCGGGTGCGACCAGGGGCATGAAGATTTGAAAGAAAATTTGGCAAGAAACTGGGCAGATCCTGTCAACGGTATTGACGATGACGGGAATGGCTATATAGATGATTTTAATGGAATTGACTTAGCCGGAGAGAACAATCCTTTAAGTAACACTTATGCTTCTGATAGTCATGGGACTAATGTTGCAGGTATTGCGGCGGCTACTCAAAATAATGGAATTGGTATTGCCGGAGTTGCCAACAAATGTAGATTTTTTCCGATTAAGATTTCAAGGAACAATGAATTAGTAAATGCTTATGATTCATTCATTTATGCGGCAAAACGAGGATTAAAGGTATTGAATTGCAGTTGGGGTATTGCCAAACCGCCTTCAAATCTCGAACAATCCATGATTAATTATGCAGTGGCTTATGATGTAGCTATTGTAGCATCGGCAGGCAATCTAAGCGGGAGTGACTCTAAAAATTATCCTTCGGCATACGACAATGTATTGGCTGTTAGCGAAGTTGGTCAGGCAGATAGTTTTACGGGGAATAATATTGGAGAGTATCTTGATATTTTAGCCCCGGGTGCCGGTAATTATTACACATCTAATGGAAACAGATATTCCAACTCCGGTTCGGGTACTTCATATTCAGCTCCCGTAGTCAGTGGAATACTTGCATTGGTCAGAAGTAAATATCCGGATTTAACCGGCTTGCAAGCGAGTGAACTTGTCAGGCAATCGGTGAATTCTGTGGCTGAACATCCAAACAATTTCCTTTGGAAAGATATTCTTCCGGGCAGGGTTAATGCTTATAAAGCATTGATAACCGAACCATTTTCAATTCCTTCAATTAGACCTAAAAAAGTTATTTTTAAAGAAAAATCAGGTGAAATTTCAGAAAGGGTTGCTTTAAACGACACAGGTTTAATCGAAATTGAGGCTTTTAATTATCTTGGTGCTTATAATTTTATAACAGTAAAAATGTCAGCTGTATGGGATGATGAGGGCAGTATTGAAGTTATTGATTCAACAGTATATTTTAATAGAGTTGAGCAGGAATCAGCTATCACATTAAGTGGTTTTTCGTTCAAAAAGACAAAAGAAAATTATAATAAAATGTTTTTTAGATTTGATATAAGCGGAGAATTTGATTATAAGGACTTTTTCCTTGTTGAGTATATTCCCAGCCCGATTTTGACTACTTTTTCAAATAAATCCATTGCGTTTTCTGCTTCTGATAGGGGTACTATCGGAACTGCCGGTGAAAAAGATAATGTGATGGGAATCGGATTTGATTATAAAGACAAGGGAAATCAACTTTGGGAATCCTGCTTTTTGGCATCGAATTTAAACTATGGTTTTGTTTCGTCTATTGACTGGAGCAGGAATTACGGTGATAAAAATGATTTTGATGTTGTTAAGCCATTAGTCTCCCCGAACAAGAATATCGGAATATTTAATGATTCAAAAGCAATGAGTATGTCGAGAATAGGGATGGAAGTTAAACAGGAGTTCATCGTTCCTGAAGGTTATCATACTATTGCAAAGATTAATATTGAAATAAAAAGCAATTCCTTGCAGGATATCGCTGATTTATCTTCGGGATATTATTTCGATTGGGACGTTGAGAATGCTGATAGCAATATGGTCTCATTAGTGCCGGATGCAATTCCTGCACATCTTAGAATCTATCCTTCGTCTGTTCAGATGGTTAAATATACCGCCGGTGATTTTCCGGTATTCGGTTGCGGAGTCATATCATTTGAATCGGGTGCAGTTGCCCAATCTGCCGGTTTGAACAATTGGGAACATAAAATATATGTTGATGAAGTGGCTTTGTCAATATTGCGTAGCGGAACTTCAAATCAAGATATTGGCATAACAGATGTCAGCGTTTTTGTCGGTATGTTGTTTCAAGGGAGTTTTGGACCGGATGAAACTAAAAAGTACTCAATTTGTTTTGGTGGTGCCGATAGCGAAGAAGAATTTATTACAAGTATGAAGGCGGCTCTGGATTCGACTTATACCCCTGTAAATGAAATAAATTTATTTACTAATGACGTACTTGTTTATCCGAACCCGGTATCAGACAGGTTTTATTGTGAAGTATCAAGTTCGAAAGCTACTGATATTCATATAACATTGATTGATTTATTAGGAAAAGAACTGTTCAATGAAAACAGAAATTTAAAAAATCCGGGTAAGATTTTATTGCCTTTTGATGTAAGTAACTTATCATCAGGCAATTATTTAATGCTGGTTAAAATGAATAATGAAATAATTTCGAAACAAATTAATATATTAAAATAGGAGGAAGAATGAAAGCTACATTAAAACTTGACAGAAACATGAGATTAATTGGAAAGAACCCCAAAGGTCATGAAACAATATTTGATACTGTGCCGGCAGTTGGGGGTGAAGATACAGCCGCAACTCCAATGGAAGTTATGCTACAATCCGTTGCCGCATGTTCCAGTATGGATGTATTATCAATTCTAAGGAAAAAGAGAAAGACAATTGATGAATATTGGGTAGAAATTGAGGGGGAACGCTCAGAAGAGCATCCTAAAATCTTCACAACAGTAGTTCTTTCATATAATTTGAAAAGCCCCGATGCTGAGGAATCAGATTTCCAGCGTGCAATCGAACTTTCGCAGGATAAATACTGTGGTGCTTCTGCGATTTTTAAATTATCAGGATGTGAAGTTAGCTATAAAATGAATTTGATAAAATAAGATTTTAAAATTGTTACCCCCCTTCGAAAATTATTCTTTGGGGGGTTGAAACAAATTGAATCTTTTTTATTATTTTCCAGTATAATAATTCAAAACTCTCAAAGCTCGTAAGGTATTCCACCTGCTTGGTTTACCCGTTTCTTCCATTTCAAAGAAGACCTGTCCGGGATATGCTGAGTTTTGTATCCAAAATCCTTCTTTCTTTTGCCGCTTTTGTGTTATTCCGATAGCATCATTCATACGTTCATCTTTTGGAACATGACATTCCATGAAGAAATCCAGACATCTGAGAATATCATATCTCCACCTTGTTGGAAAAGTAAAACGAATCATCCTGTTATCAACCGTTTTACCTGTTCTATGCGATTTATATAGTTGATGTTCCAGCAGGAATTCAATAGCTCTATCTCTTGATTTTATTATTTCATTCCCATAAATATCGTTTTCAAGATTAAAATCTTTAAGTCCTTCAAGAACAGAAATTGTTGTGTGGAAAGAACTATGAGTAGCACCATTGAAGGTCTGACAATTCCATCCACCGTCCTTCAATTGCTGATTGAGTAAAAATTCTGCTAATTTGATAATTCTCGTGTCATTAATTTTAAAATATGACAACAATGATAAAATCATGCCTGTAACACATGTTTCACTATGCTTCAAAGAACCGAAAAAATTAATACCTCCATCCTGATAAAACCCTTTGTTGAGAAGAATTAAACTACCTTTTTGTGCCTGATGATTATTTGGATTCAACCCGAAATTTTTTAAAAGCAATAAGGTATATGTTGACGAAATCCACTTTGGTGAATAAATACCATTCCCCCAAATACCATTTGAATCCTGAAATGACAATAAGCTTCTCCCCCATCCCTCAGATTCGATTTTTGCTCTTTCTAATGAGTATTCCTTTTCAGGCAAATTGAGCAAGTCCCTCATTACCTGCCATTTTATTGAAGGGTCGCTATCCAATAACCATGTTATAATGTTTTCGTTCATTTTATTCTGTAAATTCTTCCTAAATCAAATGTTTTAAATAACTTGTATTTTTCAAAAAGTTGCGGGTCGGTTAAGTAATAATCATTTGGCACATATAGGTAAAATTTATCGAAATCTTTGATGTGCCTGCTAATTACTGATTCCATGTAATGTTCTTTTCCTAAACTCAGCAAACTAATATTATAACCAATTCTGCGGGTATGAAACAGGTAAGTAGGATTCCATCCTTCATTATCCGGACTCATAGTGTAAAATACAAATGATTTTTTATCAATATTTTTTTGGATATAATTTCCTGCCTCAAATACTTCTTTTTCAGGTTCTGTGGGTATTTTGAGCAAAGCCAAACCTAAAAACTGAATACATATAAAAATTATAATCAGTAATGTTGAAACTATAACGGAGCGATTATTTTTACTTTCTGCCAATTTTTTTAGAATATAGGAAAATCCATATACAGCAAAAAAAGATGTGATTAGGATAAAAGACAGATGATAATAATCATGTCTTTGAAATACATGAAAGAATATCATTATTGTTATAACAATTCCCGGTAAATACCCTATAAATATTGCATTTGCTTTTTCGCTTGATTTGCCTAATGACTTGATTGACAATCCTGCTCCAAATACAGCCAAAACAAAGAATATCGGATTAGTTACTTCAAATGAATTCCATAGTAAAAGTAATAAATAGGGTGTTAATTCAATTCTTTGCACAAGCGGTCCAAAAATGAAGTCAGGAGCTAAATATTGCATACCGTTTGTTGCATTGGCATTGAATTTGTAAAATGTTAATGTGTAATATACTACTGTTAAAACAATTATTGATGAATAAATCAAAAAGTCTTTTTGGAAAAGTCCTTTGATAGTTTTGGAAAAGTAAATTCTATAAAAAATAATTGATATAAAGCCGATTAAATAGATTGGATTATTAATCAAACAGGCAAGAATACCGAATGATATTGATAAAAGGATATTGATTGGTTTATCTTCTGATTCATATTTGATAAATAAAAAAACTGATGCAAAAGTAAATAAAATTGCCATGGGGTCGGGATGAACAGCCCGATAAAAATATAGACCCAAAGGAGAAAATGCAAACATCAGCAAAATCAAAACAATACTTAATTCTTTGATTTTCAGATAAGATAATAATTTATAAAATAAAATAAATGTTATGATAAAAATTAGGATATTAAGTATTCTTCCGGACTGCACAACGTCAAGACCGGAAAGAATTGCTATTTCTGCGGCAGTCCAATGATATAAAGGATAACTGAACATTTTTAAATCAATATTTTTATTGAAAAAAGATTCCTCTAATTTAAATCCTTCCTCAACATAAAAATGAATGTTGCTTGCAACTTCGGTTTGTTTGAATGAATGCAAGTGGCTTATTGGTTCATTAAAGTCAATAAACAGATAAAATAATGATGAGAAAAGTATTATCGAAAGAAGAGTAACCATTACTGTCTTAGTTTCAATTTTGGAATTGATTTTTTCAAAAACTAATTTATACTTTGTTGATATGTATTTATCGGGAATAAGTAAAATGGTGCCAATTAAAAATAACAGACAACCGATAATTATCATTAAGACTCCAATCCAAACATCAGCCGGGTTAAATCTTATGTAAAAAAATTTTTCTGCAACATCCAAAAAAGTACCTGTTTCGGTACCATATTTATCTATCAATTTAAAAATAATGGAATAAAAAAAATCCCAAACATTTCGTTGTATGATAATTTCAATTCCATAATATATTATTGATATTCCCGGAACAAAAGTGAATATCATTTTAATATAAATCCATGGGTCCAATCTTCTTGCCATAATTTTTCTATATAACAATATTAAAACAAATTTCAATAATTAATTAATAAATACTGATATTTATTAACTTAACTAAAATAAGAAAATATAATTATTTAGAGAAATAATTGCCAAAATCATTTAAACAACATTCTGATTAGAATTCATTAGAACAGTTGGACGTTGGACGTTGAACGTGGAAGGTTAACAGCATGATTTATAAGACCTTATTTTACTTTTACAACCTTATTAGAAAAGGTATAATACGGCAAAATTACCTTATTCGCTTCTCCTGAGTTCCTCGTTGGGACACCCTAAATAATTTTGAACAATTTTAATAGAGCATCTTGTTCAGGATTTTTAAGTATTAATCTTGATTCAGTTTCTTTTGAACATGGTTTAATTATTGTAAGTTTATAAATTGTATTGGCTATTTCAATTGCTTTCTCAGGCGACCAGTTGGATTTGTATTGCTTTAGTTGCCTCTCAAGCTCTTTATAAATCTTGCATGCACAAAATGCAATACTAATATGTGCTTCTATTCTGTGCCTCAACCGATGATAGATTGGTCTTATCCGTAAATCTGATTTAGCGATTCTAACCCGAAAAATTCATATAAATACACAATAAAAGAGGGATAATTACGTTGTAAATATAGCAGTTACTCAATATTTAACAACAATAAATTATCCCTCATATGAAGTACAAAAATACAATATTTTATCAAGGAAAAAAAGAAGTAAAATTTAATTTTTCTGCTGAAGAAATTACCAGCGATGGAGCAATAGTATTAATCAAAAAAATAGAGAAGAAAAATAAGATCATTAAATCTTTTTCTTCTGTTCTCCAAGACAAACGAAACAAGAGCTATACCGAACATTCTCTTGAAAAGTTAATATCCCGAAGAGTATTTTTACTAATACAAGGTTACAGTGACTGTAATGATGTAAATTATCTGTCAAACGATCCTGCATTAAAAGTTTCTTTGGATGGAGATTTGGCATCACAGTCAACCTTATCAAGATTAGAAAATTCAATATCCATTAAAGATATTGTTAGATTATCAGAACATCTGATACAAAGTTATATTGATACGATTGATGTTAGTCGGAAACAAATAACAATAGATGTAGATGGAACCGATGATCCAACATATGGTGACCAGCAACTGACTATGTTCAATGGATATTATAAACAATATATGTATCATCAGCTATTGTTTCATGATGGGGACACAGGTCAACTCATATTACCTCTACTTAGACCTGGCAATTGCCATTCAAACAAATGGTTTGTTTCTATATTGAAACGTATAGTGGAAAGAATTAAGCAGAGAAGACCTGATCTAACAATAGTAGTTCGTGGCGACTGTGGTTTTTCATGTCCTGAATTCTATAAACTTGCTGAACTTGAGAATCTTAAATTTTGTATTGGGATAACAACTAATGATCGTTTAAAAAAACATACTTCATTATTGGACGCAAGAATAAGAGAAGAGTATTTAAGTAAAAAGGAAAAGATTCAAATGTTCGTTGAAGCATTTTCTTATCAAGCAGACAGCTGGGATAAGCCACAGACCTGCTATGCCAAGGTAGAGTCAACCGGTCGTGGTATGAATATCCGATATATTTGTTCAAATATGAAAACGACAAGTGCCAAAGATTTATATAAAGAATTTTATGTTATGCGTGGAGATGCAAGCGAAAACAGAATTAAAGAATTTAAAAATATGTGTTTTGCTGATAGATTATCTTGCCATAGATTTACAGCTAATTTTTTTAGATTATTTTTGAGTGCTTTAACTTATGAATTTTATTTTAAAATCAAATGCTTGATTAAACAAAGTAGTTATGATGAAGCAAAGAAGTGGCAGATAGACAATATAAGATTATACCTAATGAAAGTTGGTGCAACAGTAGATAGCAAAGTAAAATCAATAATTATTAAATTTTCAAAATCATATATTTGTAGGAATCTGTTTGCAGAAATAGTTCAATTATGTTATTAGCTTAGTTACAAGTATTTACAAATTGATTTGCTATTAGAAATTGTTATAAAACAATAACAATATGGAAAACTGTTAATTCCCGCTGAAAACTGACCACTTTTCCCACTGAAAACTGACCACTAATAAATAAAAATCCGGTAATTTTAAGTAAAAGATATTTTGAATTACCGGGAGAAAAAAAAGAGGTGATTACAATGGAAGATTGGGTAACAATAAGGAATTTAAAAAGATTGAATGAAAATTTCAGCAATCGGCAGATAGGTAAATTATTACATATTAGCAAGACAACAGTAAAACGAGCACTTGAAACTGATGTGTGTCCGCAATATCAACGGAAGTCATCAGTTAATATCGAAATTGAGCCGTTTACAGCAATAATAGAAGAAAAGCTAACGGTACAGAAACTTATCCGTAGCAGAGTATTATCTGATATAATATCAAAGGGTTATAAGGGTTCTAAAAGTGCATTTTACCGATATGTTTCCCAAAATGCAGTTATTGAAAAGCGTACATTTCATCCTTATCAGACTTCCCCCGGCGAGCAGGCACAGTTTGACTGGAGTCCATATACGCTTGTGATAAACGGAGAATTAACAAGAATTTACGTATTTTCATATCTACTTGGTTTTAGCCGTTACCGTATTTATGAAGCATCGCTATCACAGAGTTTATCAAGCACATTCGATGCTCTCGAAAATTCAATAATGGAAACAGGAGGCGTACCTGAACGTATCCAAACCGATAATGCAGGTTGTTTTATTATTAACGCATCGAGAGATAATTTAACTTGGAACTCAAGGTATTTACAACTTTGTGGGCATTATCGCATCAAACCGACACGTTCACTTCCCGGGCATCCCTGGTCAAAAGGTAAAGTTGAAAGACCATTTAATTTTCTGGAAGAACATTTTATCAAAGGAAATGAATTTGAGTCTTTTGAAGAATTTTGCAAACGCTTAAAAACCTTTCAGGAAGAAGTTAATAACAGAGTTCATCACACGACCAATCAGACTCCTAAGTATCTTTTTGACAGAGAACTTGAATCATTGGGCTTATTACCAGCTGGTAGATTTGTAGATATAAAAGAACAGGTTCGCAAGGTATCAGCCGATTGCCTTGTACAATTTGAAGGTAGCCGTTACTCTGTTCCATATTTATTTGCCACAAAAGAGGTATGGCTAAAAGTATCAAAAGGATACCGCTTGCAAATATATTCTTCACAAAATCAACTTATAGCCGAACATATTTTATCATTAGTAAAAAAAGCAGTCATAATAAATGAGGAACACTATAAAAATCACAACATAGAGCGTGGTAACTGGGACCGTTTATCGCAAAGTTTTCTGCGGTTTTTTCCTGATTTTGAATGGTTCCCTGAAAAGCTAAAAGCTCAAAAAAGAATTAACCCCAATTATCATTTGACTCAAATTCTTGAGATAATAAAATATTATAACTTTGAAGATGTTAAAAATACTTTTTCTGCATGTTTGCAATACAACGTTTATTCATATACATTTATTAAAGGTCATCTTGAAAATCATGGACGTGTAGAAACAATTGAGCCAATTCCAATAGATAAAAAGATACTTGAAACAATAGAAAGTGTAGGTATCAAAAGGCCACTAACTGATTACAAATTAATAAAATATCAATAAATATATTAAAGTAAAAATGAAGGTTATAAGTGTACTCACAAAATTTAAACAAAAACAAATCTTGCATAATACTTTGACAATAGTTATGTTAGATATGCTGAGTGAAGCGGAAACGGGCAATACTGGAGAGCAACCCGTCAGGAATAACTCGGCTAATGTGAATAACAGGGGGTTAGTTATTGCTAACCTCCAAATTTATATTATTCATATTATTATGCCTAAAAAAACTCAATCATACTTTTTTTTCTGTCTTAATCCACTTTATACTCGCAGTGGGTATTATTTAATCATAATAGGAGAATTATAAATGAGCTCAAATGAACAAATGGACTTATATTTGAAAAGTCTGTCGTTAAATCGAATCAGGGAAAATTATCTGTTAGAATCAGAGAACGCAGCTAAAGCTAAACTAAGTTATCAAGATTATTTATACCGTTTGGTTGAAGCAGAAGCCCTGTCAAAAATTGATCGTTCAATTAATCGAAGGATACAATTGTCGGGTTTTCCGATGATTAGAAAAATTGAAGAATTTGATTTTTCCTACCAGCCAAAATTAGATGAAAAATTAATCAGGGAATTAGCGAAGCTCAATTTTATGCAGGAAGCTAAAAATATTATATTCCTTGGTCCTCAGGGTGTTGGTAAAACTCATTTAGCTGTAGGTTTGGCAATTAAAGCCTGTCTCGAAAGAAAAAGAGTTGCTTTTTATTCGACCGACAATCTTACTCAACTTCTCGCCGCTCATGATGCCGCCGGAAGTTTAAAAAATATTCTTGATACTCTGTCAAGGGTTGATTTGCTTGTTATTGATGAACTTGGATATATTGAGTTAAGCAAAAAGACTGCTTCTTTGTTCTTCCAGCTTGTTGCAAAGAGATATGAGAAAAATTCTATTATTATAACATCAAACAAACCATTTGAAGAATGGGGGCAAATATTTGCCGATGATGTCGTGGCGTCTGCTATTATTGACAGATTACTTCATCATAGCTTCCCTTTTTTTATTAATGGAAAAAGTTATCGTATGAAAAAGTTATTTGAAAATTAGTTATATTTGTGTGGTCACTTTTCGTGGGAAAAGTGGTCAGTTTTGAATGGGAAAGAACAAACTGCCACTTCTTTGCTTCATCATAACTACTTTGTTTAATCAAGCATTTGATTTTAAAATAAAATTCATAAGTTAAAGCACTCAAAAATAATCTAAAAAAATTAGCTGTAAATCTATGGCAAGATAATCTATCAGCAAAACACATATTTTTAAATTCTTTAATTCTGTTTTCGCTTGCATCTCCACGCATAACATAAAATTCTTTATATAAATCTTTGGCACTTGTCGTTTTCATATTTGAACAAAGTGAAAAGAAATCAAAAAGAGTACATATATTATCGCGTTAGCGATTGAATGTATGTAGAAAAGCTAATTATAGCAGGACATTATGCCGTAGGCATTAAATGTAATTACATATAACAGCTACGCTGTAATATTATCATTTCTCAATAATTTTTCTACCTATATTTAACAGCTACGCAGTAATGTAATCCTCTCAAAATCAAATTGTTATCAAAAGGCAACTGCTACGTTGTAAATGTCTATAATATAATAATTTATGAATAATATAAAAATCAGGTCCATTTGAATGAACCTGATTCATTATAAATATATTAGTCTTAAACCTAAATTAAAATTTATCTAAAACAGTCTTAATTCTTGAATATATATCGCCAATTTCGCCAAGTCCATGAATTTTATTTGCCAAGTTCTTGCTTGAATAATAATCAATTAAAGGGAATGTCTGGTCTTCATAAACTTTCAGACGATTCATAATCGGACCTTCTTTGTCGTCATCCCGCTGATATAATTCTCCACCACAAGGTTGGTCGCAAATACCTTCTTTTAGCGGTGGCTTGAAGATTAAATGATATGATTTTCCACAAACCCTGCAAACTCTGCGGGCTGTCAATCTTTTTACCAATTCTTCATTTGGCACTTCCAAAACCAGAACAGTATCGAGTTTTTGTCCCATATCTTCCAACAGTTTGTCTAATGCCTGTGCCTGAGGAACTGTTCTGGGGAAACCATCAAGAATATACCCTTTTGAAAGTTCCGGTTTTTTCAATTCTTCTTTAATCATATCAATGATAATTTGGTCAGGAACTAATTCGCCTGCATCCATAAATTTTTGGGCTTTTTGTCCAAGTTCGGTTCCTGCTTTACGATTAGCTCTTAAAATATCGCCTGTTGATAGTTGGACAACTCCGTAATCAGCACACATTCTTTCAGACTGAGTACCTTTACCGGCACCGGGAGGTCCTAAAAATATTAGTTTCATCTCAATTCCCTTGCTTTAATAATTAAAAAAAATAATTTAATAAATTATGAAAAAATATTAAATTTTGAAATAAATTTTCAATATCTGTATTCAAACGGTTGATTTATTACATTGCAAAACCCTGGAATATTGGTGAAAGTGTTGATAAATAATACATTAGTGCATTTACAACTATCCACGAAAGCAAAGTTAAGGCAATGTATTTTATATAGTTACTTGATTTGAACATCTTGGCATATGATATTCCGAGCAAAATATAGAACCAAACAAAGAAGGGGTCAAGTTTGCGGAAAATAAATCCTTGGAGCGACAACATTTCAAAATCGAACAAATTACCTAAACTCAGACCAATAAAGAATTTTCCGGTAGCAAGTGATAGCACCATTGTTAGCAATGCCTGTAAAATCATGATATAATAAACAGATGAATAAGCTATCATCGCTGAATTGTAATTCCCTTCACCTGAAAAACCGAATTTCATAATTAAATAGAAAAAGCCGTTTACTATGAAAAAAAAGATAAACGTAACAAAGACTATGCTTACAATCTGTAAAACCAATTTCATAGTACCAAATGAATTAATCTGCTGAGTCATATTTGCAGTTTGCTGGTCGGCTTCTTCCTTGCTGATATTGCCTTTTTCAACTTGTTCCTGCATATTTTTTTCGAGTGATTCCATTTGAATACTTTCGAGTTCAGCTCTCAGAGTTGGATTATAATTATAAAGAATAGTTGAAAGACTTGCAACAATAATCATAATTATAAGCGGAATCAGCCATAAACTTGCTTTTTGGGGCATTTTTGAAATCGAATCGAGAGTTTGCACCGGAGCAGTAAAAATCCCTACCACTCTATCTGCGAATCCAATCTCTTCGATTTGATTCTCAGCATTGTTCTCAGGTTCGAAATTGTAATCATCTTGCATTTTATTACTCCCTAAAAAATTTGAAAAATTAATCTGCAAATATAAGAAATATTTCATTTCCCTTTTAAATTTCCATTAATAAAAAGTTGATTTTATTTAAGCTATTGAATTAAAATAAAATTTATCGTAATTTGCTATTAGTATTTATATATAATTACAATAAACTGAAAAAAATGTCTGAACGGGGATTTTAGGGATTTTGGGGATTCAGGGGATTAAAGAGATTAGAAATTTAGTGTTAGTTTATGATAAATGTCTGAACGGGGATTTCTGAGATTTCGGGGATTAACGAGATTAGAAATATTCAGTTAGTTTACAATAAATAGTAGAAATATGGTCTGAGCAAAAAGACGGGATGCGGAGGATTCGATTAAAATAAGTAAAAGGTAACGAATCACCATAATCCTATAAATGTCTGAACGGGGATTTCAGGGATTCCGGGGATTAAAGAGATAAGAAATTTACTGTTAGTTTACGATAAATATTTGGAATTTAAGATGAAAACGGACTTTAAATATAGTGATTTAACAAGCAGGATAATCGGATCTGCTATGGAGGTTCATAGCGTGTTGGGAACCGGTTTTCAGGAAGTAATCTATCAACGTGCTTTAGCAGAGGAATTTATGTTGCGAAAAATCAAATTCCACCGAGAACAGACTATGAAAGTATATTATAAGCACAAAGAAGTTGGGGAGCGAAGAGTTGATTTTCTTGTCGAAGGTATTATATCGGTTGAATTAAAAGCGGTGGTCAAATTGGAAGATGTACATCTGGCTCAAGCTATCAATTATCTGGAAGCATACAATTTAGAAGTAGGATTACTAATCAATTTCGGAGCAAAAAGTTTGGAATTCAGAAGATTCGAGAATAAGAAGTATAAACAAACAAATCTCCATAATGTTATAAATGTCTGAACGGGGATTTCAGGGATTTTTGGGAATAAAGGGATAAGAAATTTACGGTTAGGTCATGATAATTGTTGAGATTTGAAATGAACAAAAAGTACAAACAAACAAATCTCCATAATCCTATAAATGTCTGAACTGGGATTTCTGGGATTTTGGGGAATAAAGGGATAAGAAATTTACGGTTAGGTCATGATAATTGTTGAGATTTGAAATGAACAAAAAGTACAAACAAACAAATCTCCATAATCTCCTAATCCCTAAAATCCCAGTTCAGACAATTTCTGCTGTTACTAATGAAAACTATCTTCTTCAATTGATTTTCCTTTTATTTGGAGTAGATGTAAACAAGTTTATAAGTGTTACTACCCTGTTCGTCTTTTGGATTTTTATAAAAAATAAATTCTGTAACATTCCCAAATTCATCATATTTCCGAGTCCATTTTTCACCACGCGAAAAGAAAGAATAACTCTCTAAATAACCTGTATTATTGCCGTAGTCATCAAATATATAAATTAATTCAATTCCATTTAATTGATCTTTCATGATTTTTTTTATTATTACGCCATCATTATTATACTTGTAAGAATATTTAAAATGACTGGTTATATCATTTTTTATATCATAAGATATGGTCTCAATTAATTCATTTTTTTTGTTATACCAAGATTTTGAATGCGAAAACAAAGAACCGGAACTACCATAATTTAAAGATTTTATTTGATTATTATTACTATCAAATTCAAATACAATTCTATTGCTTTTTGTTCCATCCCAGTTAATATAATTCGTTTCAATTAGATTACTTCTTTTATCATATATACGTTTTACATGATAAGAACTATGCCCGTCTGTGTTATAAGTGATTTCTTCAATTTGGTTACCATTGTCATCGTAAACATAGATTTGTTTTTCATTTTGGGAGTTATGTAAAAAATGTTTTGTTACTTCTATTAAACTATCTTTGGCATCATAGCTAAAGGAGAATTTTATATTATGTCCCATATCATCGGTATAAGTATTTTCAATAAGATTGCCTTTATTATTGTAAAAATAATTATTTTTTTGAATAATCAAATTCTTGTTGTTTAGTCTCACTTTTTCAATCCGATTACCCAAACTATCATAATAATAGATTTCCCAAATCTTTTCATACTTCCAAAATAAAGATTCTTCTATATATGAATGAACTTCACATTTCCCATAACCGCCCTTAACTTTCTCAGGGATATAATAGAAATCACAACAAGGTGGGCTTGGTATTAAATCGCTAAAATTTAATATAAACAACAGTAAAAAAAACATCTTCTTCATTTTTTTTCTCCCCTCAAATTATAATTCCTTACTTCCCCATCTTATCCCGAAAATACTCAATAGTCCAGTTTCCTTCTGTATTGAAATCTTTGCCTAAGCCATAATATCTTTTGTTCGCAAGTAGTGCATTTTCTTCTTTTGTTGGATAATAAATTTCGCCGTCGTTTTTCATTCGCTTGTCATCGCCTTCTTTTCCGGTTTCCATATCTATACTGATATATTTATCATTTCCTTTCAGGTCTCCGAAAAGTGAGATTTGGTCTGAATATAATAAGTACATTGTACCAACTGCCGGCGGATTATGCTGAGTGAAATTATTCCAGCCGTAGTTGCTCCCCTTGCTACCAGTAATGTAAGTATCATCGCCCTCGGTATCGAAAAAGAAAACCTGCGACATATTTATTGCATAACCCAAACCGTTTTCCTGCAATTTATATTTATCATTTCCACCTTTATTCAAAAAGAATGTGATTGTGTAATCATGTCCGAATCCCATTCCTACACCTTGCTCATACCAGATTTGAAATTCATCATCACCACCTTCATCGAATAAACCGCTTAAACAGAAATGAGCACCGCAAGCCATTGACCAGCTTGTACTCTCGTATCTATCATTTCCGCTACCATCCCATAAATATCCCATACCATACCAATAGCCACAACCCTGCGACCAGTTGCCGGAAACGTATTTATCATCTCCTTCGAGGTCAATCAATATGCCGATTCCACCAGCCCATGAATGTCCATCTGTAATATCGCCACGCCTGCCAACGCCACTCCCTTGGCAATAAGTATAATTATGTTGTCCGCCTTTTGAGTGGTCTTTATCTCTTCTATTTACCTTTTTAGAATCATATTCAGCCCAATAGGAATCATTACCGGAACGGTTGATTAATACTCCTGCACCGCCAACTCCACCATAGCCCTGACCATCACCCCAGAATTTATAATCATCATCGCCCATATTATCTATTGCCATTCCTATACCGAAGTATGCGGCTCCCTGCCCATCAGTCCACATTTCGTATTTATCATTTCCATCATTATCATATAAAATTCCCACTCCGAACATTGCGGCACCTTGCGAAAGTCTTTTTGATTGATATGTGTCGTTACCTTTCAAATCATAAAGTAGTGCAGTTCCAAATACAGCAGAACCCTGTGAAGGCATGTATTCATCATCATTTATGTATTTATCATTTCCTTCCAAATCAATTAAAAGCGATACTCCCTGATTCAAAGATTGTGTCGAGCCGGCAGAACCAATATATTCATCATCGCCACCGAAATCAATTAACAAGAGAACATCATTATGATTATGTTTGTCATCGCCGCTACCTGAAAGAATTATCCTGCCAATAGGAGTCATAATATTTAAATTCTGCACTTTCCAGTTTATTGCCTTTTCAGCTTTAAGTTTATTGATTTCCTTGATTAATCTTTCAGTAGTTTCCATCAATTTATAAGAAGCATATATCATACTGTTCATGTCAATAGCTTTTGCACAATCTTCCATTTCGGGATAATATTCCATTCCGTCGAATTGAGTTTCACCCAAGAATCTGATTCGCCAAACTCTTTCAGCTTTTTTCATATCCACATTCCGCATTGCAATTTCACGGAATTTATATGCCTGAAGTAAATGAATAATTGTTGGTGCGAGAGCTAATTGCAGGTCTTTATCAATTTTACTAAATTCATTGATGAGATTTTTTTCTATTAGAGGAAAATCTGCGGCTTCTCCAAATCTGTTGTACTTCCATTCAAAATGAGTAAAGTCGTAAATATCTTTAATAGCTTTAAGCATCGGCTTCGTACTGTCTATTTCTGCGAATAAAGAAGCATTATAGCAACGATGCTGAGTGCTGATATGCTGAACTCCGCAATAGAAAGCAACCTGCAAAAGTCCGATATTATTTTTCTCAAGATATTCCGGTTTTAGATAATTTTCAACAGAAAGAGCCATATTTCTTACGAAATCATAAGTTCTGTGCGGCTCTGCCATTAAATCATCAAAAGCAGTAATTTTATATGGTATATCCTGAGGAAGCGGATAACGAGTCCAATAACCTTTTGGTTGATATCCGAGATTTGATTCATTAATTCCAAGTTGATTTAACATTTGAATAAAGCCGTCCTGAACCGGAACAGTTTCCTGTGAATTCAAAGTAGAATTCAACAATAACATTGCTACAAGAAAAAAGACACATTTTTTCATAACATCTCACAAAAATTTTTAAATACTACATATACAAAGATAAGATAAAATTATATTTTTATTAAAATATTATTGAAATCTAATTAATTATCAATATTATTTTCATTTAAATTAAACATATTTTAATATTTGAAATCAATCTGATTTTTCGATAAAATGTCTTGAATACTCATTTTTATGGATTAAATGCAAATGCCGATATATTGTTTAATAATATATCGGCATTTAAATTTTGAACCGGATGTTTTTTCAACTAATGCATAATATCTTTAATCTCAGTTCTTTTATCTGCATCTCTTCTAACATCCATACCAGCTATCCAAAATTCAGTAATTTTATATTCAGTATATCATACAAAAATGTTAACTACAAATAATTCTTGTTTTGTATTTTTAATTCATACTCTTGATTTCTAATAATATTATAGTCAAAAACAGACAAAAACCAAGCGAAGAACCTGCAATAATAAATGACATACTATGACTTCCTGTACTTGCATAGAGCACTTGTGAAAGTCTGCTAAAAATAAATCCTCCCAGCCCCCATGCAGACATCAGAATTCCATAGTTCAATCCGAAATTTTTTAAACCCCAAAATCCTTTTGTAAAAGCTGGGAACAAAGATAAATTTGCACCATAATTGAAACCAATAAATGTTGCAAGAAGTACGACAATAACTGTTGAAGTACTATCATTCAAAATATAATAAGACAAAAACATTAATGAACTCTGAAATAAAAGGACCATGAAAAGAGTTGCTGATTTTGCAATTTTATCGGATACTATTCCTGCCACTATTCTTCCCGAAGCGTTTCCTATCGCCATTATTGCAACAGCAATGAACGCCGATTCTCCCATACTTGCTTTTGCTAATCCTGATATACTTCCTATTATCATTAATCCGGCTCCTGAGCCAATAAAAAATATAACCCACATAATATAAAACCTTAAAGTTTTGAGCATTGCTGTTGCATTGTAATCCACAACTATCTTTGCCGGAGAATTTAAACCCTGTAAATTATTATCGCTTTTATCTTCGGGTACATATCCGGCAGGTGGGTTCTTAAGAAAAAAAGCCAAGCCCACAACGAAAATGATAAATAGGATACCAAATATCATCATAGCATTTTGTATTCCATAACTACCAACCAAATAAGATGCAAGCGGTGCAATATAAACAGGAGCAAGACCAAATCCCGAAACAACAATTCCGGCGATTAGCCCTGTCTTTTTTGAAGAGAACCATTTCATGGCGGCAGGAGTTGTTGCAGAATATCCAAAACCTATTCCCATGCCTCCTAATAATCCGAAGCCAATAATCCAAATAATATAGCTTGTTGATAAAGACGCTAAGATAAAACCGGAACCTACAAGAACACCACCAATTTTTGCAGTAAATGAAGGTCCTTTTTTGTCTTGTATTTTTCCGGCAAAAGTCATTGAAAATGCGAACGCCAAAATACATACTGCATAAGGGTCATTTAGAGAAGCTAAGTCCCATGCAAAAGCGTTTTGTGATCCAGAATTAATTGATTGCTCAATAGCTCCCTTGAAGACACTCCAGGCATAAAGAATGCCTAAAGCCAAATTGATTGATAGCCCTATGAATGTTACAAACCATGCTTTGTTTTTTATTCCGTTTAAGACCATATTTTCCTTATATTTATCTTTAAAAAATATTATATCAATATCAATTTATAAAATCTATATTTTTTCTTTCAAATGAAGAATAAATTATTACCCTCCATATCTTATGAATTATCCTTGTTAAGTAGTACTTTAATCTCAGTCCCTATATCTGCTTGACTTTGAACTTCCACATTACCTCCATAAAGTTCGGCAATTTTCTTTACTGTTGATAATCCAAGACCGCTTCCGAGAATATTTCTTGTCTTGCTGTTCTTTATTCTAACGAATTCATTGAATAGCTGACTTGATTCGTCATTAGTCATACCAATACCACTGTCTTTTACAGAAATTATCAATTTCTCATTTTCCAATTCAACATTAATATCAACCTTGCCACCCGGTTTGTTATACTTCACAGCATTAGAGATTAAATTATTTAAAATCATCTCGATTTCTTCCGAATCAGAACGAAATATCACAGTACTTTTAGCATTTAAATTCATAGCTACTTTCATTTTTTCAGCATCCGGGAGCATTGTTTCAATCGAACGAAGAACTATAGGAATAATATCAATATCCTGCAAAACTCTTTTTCTTTTGCCGGATTCAATTTTTGTCATTTCCAAAATATCCTGAATCAGTTTTCGCATTTGGTCAGTTCTGAGAATGCTTCTATTCACCATCTCATCATAAGGTTTAAGTTCTTCGCCTGCTGTTCGGTCTTTAATCATATATAGATAGCCCTCAATTGCATTCAAAGGGGCTTTAAGTTCATGTCCAAGAACAGAGATAAACTGGAATCTGACCTGACGTTTTTCTTCGTTTAATTTTCGGACTTGCTTTGCTAATATTAAATGATGAACCGCTTTACCAACTGTATCCTTCAATTCTTTTGGTGAAAAGGGCTTTGCCAAAAAATCAAATGCACCTGCTCTAATAGCACTGACAGCTGTATCCAAAGAAGCATAAGCAGTAATCATTATAGTTAACATTTTTGTTTCTTTATCAAGTAATTCGAGCATATCAAGCCCGCTCATACCAGACATTTTATAATCCAGTATTAGTAAATCAGCCGGATAATCTTTAAGTATTTCAAGAGCTTTTTCTGCCGAATCTGTTGTTTTCACTTCCAAAGTTACTTCTGATTCGATATCAGGTAAGATGATTTTATGACGACTCAATACTCTGAACATGCCTGAACGCATGTTCTCTTCATCATCAACTGCCAATACTTTGATTTGATACATACTATTCGTGTAAATATTTGTGAATAACTTTTTTTAATTGTTCAAAGCGAATCGGCTTTTTCAAAAGTTCATCAGCTTTTATCCAATTTTTTTCAGATGGTTTTTGAGTTGTAAAATCAAAACCTAATTCCTGATTCACAGATGTAACAATGACTACAGGAATTTCAGGAAATAGTTTTTTAACTAAATACGATATACCGAATCCACCATCATAGTTTTCCATCATCAAATCGGTAATCACCATATCAAACTTTTCTTTGTTAATTATCTCTTCAGCTTCATGCTGGCTTTCTGCCGTAATGACATTATAACCTGCATAAAAAAGCTGTGTCTTCATTTGCTCAATGAAGTCCACATCGTCATCTATCAGAAGTATTGTCTTTTTCTCCATTTTATTCTCCTTGGAATTAAAATTTATCTTGAATAAATTCAGGAACCTGACTATCTTTGAAGGAAGATTCACCTTTTCTTGGCAAACTAATTGTAAATTCAGTTCCGGTCTGCCCCTTCAATAGATTATCATTAGAACTTACGCTAATCTTTCCTCTGTGCATTTTGATTATACCATAAGAAACGGCAAGCCCTAAGCCCGTTCCTTTACCGATTTGTTTGGTTGTGAAAAAGGGTTCAAATATTTTTGTGATATTCGCTTGAGCAATTCCACTACCGGTATCTTTTATTATTATTTGAATATTATTCTCAGTTCCTTTTGTTATTATTTTCAAAGCACCACCTTTGGGCATAGCTTCGATTCCATTATTAATCAAATTACTAATAACCTGAATAATTTGGTCTTTATCTATTTCAGCAATATTTGTTTCTTTATCATGTTCTAATTGAAGTGATATATGCTCTGGAATATTAGATATTTTCACACATCTGTCAATCAATTCACTAATATTGACCGGCAATAGAACAACTTTATTCTTTCTTGAAAAATTAAGTAACCCGCCAACGATTTTTTTGCATCTTTCTGCTTCAGTTGAAATAATTTTTAAATCATCTGTCTTTTCATCATCATCAGATATTTCATCCATTAAAATATTTGAGTACATTAAAATTGCACCAAGAGGATTATTTAATTCATGAGCAATACCAGCCGCTAATTGTCCCATTCCTGCAAGCTTTTCGGATTGGCGTAATGCTTCTTTCGTATTCGTTAATTCTTTATTTGAAGAATTTAATTCTTTAATTGAATAGTGCAATTCATCTATGACATAAGGCAAACACATTTCTTTTTCAGCTAAGCCCTTATGTATGGCTATTGCAAGTTCACGACAGCTACTATATCCACAAGCACGGCAATTCAGTTCATCCTGAGGTTTAGTCTTCTCCATTGATTTCAGTATTTCAATCATTCTTTCTTTGCTTGGTGCCTGCATCTTTTTACTATTCGGTGCAAAGCTTCTGGATAAATCAAGTTCTTTTAGTGCTTCAATATTTTCTGCCCAATCTTCTTTATCCCGTTTGTTTACTACTTCTCTGACATACTTACTTATTCTTGCTCTTCTTCTATAAAGAGGTGAACGCGTTGTCATACCAGCTCCCATGATGCAACCTTTACAGCACAAAGCTTCCAATAATTTTACTTTCAGGTCTTCGGATTTAAATTCTTTTATTGCTTCTGTAAAATCAATTCTTCCTGCGGCAGTAACAACTTCACTTTCCAATAAATCCTCATAAAGTTCTACCGACTGAGGTAATCCTCCAACCAAAGCGGATAATGCACCTAACCCTCCCAAAGGATGGTCGAAATCACTTTCCAATACCGGATTAGGGAATATTAATTTTCTTTTGAATAATTCTTTGAGTTCCTTAAACGTCAAAACTTCGTCTATCTCATCAATCATTTCATTACTTGCGGCTTCGCCTTTGCTTGCTATACAGGGAGAGATATAAACAACAGCAACACCTTCTCCATGAATCTTTTTAACTGCCCTTGCAGAAGCAATCATAGGAGAAACTAAAGGCATTAACTCATCCGACAATTCTGCATGGTATTGAGTAACATAATAATATACAGCCGGACAATGGCTTGAAATATAATTTTTATCGTCTTTCTTTTTTAATATTTTCTTCATTCTATTGGCAATGAGGTCAAATCCAAAAGCACCATCATGAACGTAAGCAAAGCCCAATTCTCGCAACATTCCAATCAATAATTTATGATTATAATTGTGAAATTCTGCCGGAAATGCCGGGTCTAACACAGCTACTACCGGACTATCATATTTCAACAAATTAAGAACTGATTCAACTGAACTCAAAACCTGCTTAGCATGCTGACTGCAAACTCTAACGCAATGTCCGCAACCGATGCATCTTTCAAGTACTACTTCGGAAACACCACCTGAAATACGAATAGCTTTTGCAGGACATTCGCGAACACACATATAGCACTTTTTGCAAAGTTCTCTTTTAGTAATAATCAGATTCTCTTTTATGGGATTGCTCACAACTTTGCCTTTATTTTAATACCTTGCGTTCTGAATATTTTGTATGCAAAAGCTCATGACTCTTGTGTCCTAATGATTCACCAAGATAGTGTTCATATAAATAACAAACCGATGGATTGTCATGTGCTTTTCTGATTTTTACTTCTTTGTCAATACTATAAAGAGCTTTCATCCTTTCGATTACTTTTGCTTTATTTGTATGAAGAGGTTGACCACCACCTGCAATACAGCCACCAGGGCATGTCATCACTTCAATAAAATGTATATCATCTCTTCCATTTTTAATTTCTTCCAATAAATTCTTTGCATTACCCAATCCATTGACTACTGCAAATCCAAATTCCTGACCATTGATATTTATCTTTACTATTTTCAAATCTTTCATACCTCTGACTTCATTAATATCTAATTGTTGAAGTTCGGTATTTGTAATTAATTTGTAAGCAGTACGCAGTGCGGCTTCCATAACACCACCACTTGTACCGAAAATTTTTCCTGCACCCGATTGCTCTCCGAAAGGACTATCTGCTTTGTCAGTAGCTAAATTATCAAATTCGATACCTTTCATTTTTATCATAGTAGCTAATTCGCGTGTTGTCAAAACTGCATCAATATCTTGAATTCCATTATAGGACATTTCTTCTCTGTCCGCTTCAAATTTTTTGGCAGTGCAAGGCATGATTGCAACACTATAAATCTTTTCTTGCGGAATATTATTTGATTCTGCATAGTAAGATTTAATAACTGCTCCCAGCATTTGCTGTGGGCTTTTGCATGATGACAAATTGGGAATAAATTCGGGGTAAGATTGTTCGACATATTTAATCCAACCGGGGGAGCAACTTGTCATCATTGGCAATTTGCCATTATTATTGAGTCTATAAGCGAATTCAGAAGCTTCTTCCATTACTGTTAAGTCTGCCGAAAATGCAGTTTCAAAAACTTTGTCAAATCCAATTTGTCTTAATGCAGTTGTCATTTTTCCTTCAACATCGTCGCCGACAGGTAAGTTGAATTCTTCTCCCAATGTTACCGAAACTGATGGTGCATGCTGGACTACAACGTGCAAATCAGGATTTGCAATTGCTTGCAAAACCGGATTGATTGAACTGGTCTCAGTTAATGCACCTGTCGGACAAACCATAATACATTGTCCGCAATTAATACAACTTGAAACATTCAAGCCCTGGTTAAATGCTGTTCCTATTTCCGCCTTGCTTCCACGATTAATAAAATCAATCGCTGAAACTCCCTGTATTTCTTCACATACTCTAACGCATTTACCACACAATATACATTTAGCAGGGTCCCTACTTATCGAAGGGCTTGATGTGTCTTTTTTATATTCATTCGGCTTTCCGAAATATCTTCTGTAATCTACATTCAGCTCTGCCGCCATCAACCTTAATTCGCAATTACTGTTTCTTACGCAATACAAGCAATCATCAGGATGATTGGCTAAGAGCAATTCTAAAATAGTTTTTCTTGCATTAACAACTCTTTGACTATTCGGGAAGATTTTCATTCCTTCCTGAACAGGATATGAACAGCTTGGTATCAATCCGGGATATCCTTCAACTTCTACAACGCACATACGGCAGGCACCGGTTGGTTTCAAACCTTCAATGTGACAGAAAGTTGGAACCTTAATGCCTTCGCTTCTAAGAGCCGTCAAAATAGTATCGTCTTTTTCCGCTGATACTTGTTTACCATTTACTTCTATATTAATCATTATTTCCTCAATTTTTTCTGTTAAGATTATATCTACTCAACTAAGATTGCTTCAAAATTACAAACATCAACGCATGCTCCACAGCTAATACACTTTTCATCAACAATATAATGAGGATGCTTCAATGTTCCCAAAATCGCACCTGTAGGGCAATTCTTCATGCAAATACTGCAACCAGTGCAATTATCCTGTATAATGCTATATCTCAATAACTCTTTGCATTTTTTTGTACTGCATTTCTTCTCGTAAATATGCTCTTCGTATTCATGTTTAAACCATCTTAATGTGCTTAGCACAGGATTCGGAGCTGATTTACCAAGACCGCACAAACTCGTATCCTGAATAACTGTTGCAAGGTTTTGCAAATTCATGATGCTTTGAAATCTTTCCAATTGCTCTGCCGAAGCACCTTTATGAGGCGAAGAAGTAATCTTATTTAATATTTCGAGCATTCTTTTTGTGCCTTCTCTGCATGGAATACATTTGCCGCAACTTTCTTTCTGAATAAATTCCATAAAGAACTTTGCAACGTCAACCATACAAGCAGTTTCATCCATTACAACCAAACCACCTGAGCCCATCATGGCTCCTACGGTTTTCAAAGATTCATAATCTATTTTTATATCAATTCTTTCCATCGGGATACAGCCACCGGAAGGACCTCCGATTTGAACTGCTTTGAATTTCTTGCCATTGGGAATGCCACCGCCGATATCAAAAATAATATCTTTAAGTTCTATTCCCATTTCAACCTCAACTAATCCGGTATTTGTGATATTTCCTGATAAAGCAAAAACTTTCGTTCCTTTGCTTGTTTTAGTACCAACTTCGGCAAATTTATCAGCACCAATTCTCATTATAACCGGTACATTTGCCAATGTTTCTACATTATTAATACAAGTCGGTTTCCCGAAAAGACCTGCTTCTGTCGGAAATGGAGGTCGGGGACGCGGCATACCTCTTTTTCCTTCTATACTACCTATCAATGCGGTTTCTTCTCCACACACAAAAGCACCTGCACCCATCTTAATTTTAATTTCGAGGTTATATCCTTTTCCGAGTATGTTGTTCCCCAGCAAACCAAGTTCCATTGCTTTGCCGATTGATTCTTTCAAATGCCTTATAGCTTGAGGATATTCCGCCCTAATGTAAACATAAGCTTTTTCTGCACCAATTGCATAGGAAGCTATTGTTATTCCTTCAATTAATTTATATGGGTCTCCCTCGATTACAGCTCTATCCATAAATGCACCGGGGTCACCTTCGTCTGCATTGCAAATAAGATATTTTGTATCACTATCAACTTTATTTGCAAGTTTCCATTTCAAACCGGTCATAAAACCGCCGCCTCCACGTCCCTTTAGTCCACTCTGCTCTATATAATCACAAACCTGAGCAGGAGTAAATTCACATAATGTTTTTGCTAAGGATTTGAATCCTCCATGTGAAAGATACTCATCTATATTAGTTGGTTCAATAATTCCACAATTTTCTAAAACCCATCTTTTCTGTTTTTTGAAGAAAGGATGTTCCGAAAGCAATGGAACATTTTCCCATAATTTATCATTTCCATTTTTAAATTGCCCTATTACAGAGCCGGTTGGTATTTCGCCCTTAAGCACTTTCTTCAGTAATTCCTCGACCTCTGTTTCAGTTACCCTGCTGAACGAAATCCTTGCCATCCCTGAGAGCTTTATGTCAACAATTGGCTCAAGAGCACAAATACCAATACAACCGACTTTGTAAATTTTGGGCTTACTATCAAAATCCTGAGTTATGGATTCTATTTTAGCAATCGTTTTGCCTGCACCTGCTCCAAGTCCGCAAGTACCTGCACCAACGTATATTTTAAATTCATCACAATTATTATTATCCAAAAACATTTCCGAATTGGAATAGTTTTTTAATAAAAATTCCTGTATATCTATATTACTAATTTGATTGTGCTTGCACATAAGATTTACCTTCCTGACGAAGTTTTTTGATTAACATTTTTATTTTTTTACTGTCCATGCCTGCGTGAAACTCCCCATTTACGCTAAGAACAGGGGCTAAACCACAAGCACCGAGGCAAGCAACTTCTTCCAAACTGAAAATACCATCTCTCGAAGTTTCGCCAACCTTAATTTTCATTTCTCTTTCCAATGTTTCGAGTACTTTCAAAGAACCTTTCACGTGGCAAGCTGTTCCTCTGCAAATCTGAATATGGAAATGCCCGGGTTTATTGAAGCGAAATTGATTATAAAAAGTAGCAACTCCATAAATTTTGCTTGCCGGCAGATTCAATTGTTTTCCAACAATTTCAACCGCCTCTTTTGATATAAATAACATTTCCTCCTGTATATCCTGCAACATCGGAATCAGCGAATCTCTTCCTGCACCTTCATATTGTTTTATTATTTCATCTATCTTATTCATATATGACCTTAAATTTAAATTGTTTCCATCTCTAAGCTATACTGGTCTTCATTAATCATTATATTCATCAATTCTCTAAAATCTATCGGCTTATATAAAAAATTATAAGCACCTTTCAACATAGCCGTTTGTTTTATTGAAATATCAGTTTGACCTGTATAAATAATAACTTTGGCATTATGATTTAAACACAGAATATCACTCATTACTTCAATCCCGTTTTTACAGGGCATTTGATAATCGAGTAAAACACAATCAAACTCATACTTTTGATATGTACATATACCTAACTCAATGTCGCTTGTTGCAAAACAGTCAAACCCATTTAACAAAAGCACATTTTCGAAAGCCCGTAGGGTACTTTCTTCATCATCTATCAGCAATATTTTCTTTATTTTTTCCATACTTGCTTTTCTATATGCCAAAGAATATGCCAATACGGAAAAGCCGGTTAAAGAATAGATAAGTTATTGATATAGCACAAGTAAGATATAATTAGATAGTTAAAATACCTCTTTCCATTTTGGCAAATTTTCCATTTTGGCAAATCAAAACAGAATATTTTCCATTTTGGAAAGAAATTGTTTTTAAGCAAGCAATACGTTTATACATATCACGAATTCAAAAAAGTTTGAAAATAATATTAGAATTTCGTATTTTAGAGTTAATATTTGTAATTAATTTATAATTAGGTAGATAATGATACAGACATATCAGGCATTAGTAAACAAAGGTGGTGCTGTTCAGCTCTTGCAGGAGATGGATATCAAAACACCCAAAAGAGCTTTATTGATTGTGTTTGATGAAGATTTTGAGGAATCGTTTTATGAGAACTCTCTACCGTATTTATTAAGTGAAAGTTCCTTAGCAACTGATTGGAACAAACCGGAGGAAGACGAAGCATGGGCTTATTTACAGTAGGTGATATTGTAGTCATCCCATTTCCTCATTCGGATTTATCAAATTCGAAAATGAGACCGGCTTTAATAATAGCTGAAGTTGAAAAATCTGATTACATTCGGAAAATTAAAAACTAAAAAAATAGATGAAATAATTGATAATATTATAACATTACTGAAAAGAAAATAATTTAAGTAAAACAAATTTAGACGGATTAAACAAATTACGCAGATTAAATAAAATAATCTGCGTAATCCAATAATCTGCGAAAATCTGAGATTCAGACATTGAAAAATATATTAACTTACAGCTTTAATTTTCTTAATATTTCCGCTACCGGTTCTTTGAAATTTTTTCTCAATTGGTTCGCCAATATATTTGAAGTCGCCGCTACCGTTAACATTTGCAATTACTTTACTTCCAACTTTGGCTTTTGCTCCTCCCGAGCTGTTTAAAGTAACGCTCATATAATCATTTGTTAAGTTTAAGGCATTGACATTGCCACTGCCATTGACCTCAACAACACTTGCTTTCGTATTGCCGTCCACACTTACATTACCGCTTCCACCGCTAACAATTCCCAATTTAGAGCAATTGACTTCGGTAATATTTACGTTCCCTGAACCAATACTTTTGATAAATAATTCATCGGTACGGATAGGAGTAAAATTAAATATGTTACCACTTCCTGAAAGTTGAACAGAGTTCAGGTCTTTTACAGTAACATATATATTCAATTTGGCAGGGCAAATTGCTTTTTCGCAATCAATCAAAAGAGTTTCATCTTCGACTTTTGTAATTAATTCTGGCAAAATGTCTTTGTTGCTTTCTATTTTTACACTGTTCTCATTACCCTGACTGATGAAAACATTACCGGCAGTTCTCAAATTTATGGATTCAAAATAAGTTACATTCCTGCTTTCTGAACTTATTTCGCCGTTTCCGTCAATGCATGTTCCTGATGAAC
>Ga0351874_1070_pt2 | contig 26262 bp, 25 predicted proteins | sample BONcelFGM3001C13_FD_206790 | JGI IMG/M metagenome (GOLD analysis project Ga0351874, IMG submission 206790) | Enriched cells from coal bed in the Powder River Basin, Montana, United States - BONCAT cells FGM rep3 HSBNCT.FGM.300.1.C13 ...
GTGGCGCTTTTGACGGGATCATCGGACAAGGGGCACTGGGACAGTTTCTGGAGCAGACCAAGGCGCCTTGAGGACATCTACGACAACGACGACAGGATATGCCGTGAGGCAGCGCTCCGCTTCACCGTCAGCGGCCTGCGGGTCCTCGAGGTCGGTGCCGCCACCGCGCGTGACAGCGCTTCCCTCGCCAGGCAGGGTGCGGTGGCCGTGGCGCTCGATTACTCCCACAAGGCGCTCGCCAGAGCCTCCGAAGCCGGGGGCGGGGTGCTGCTTGTGTGCGGCGACGCCGAGGCCCTGCCGTTCCGTGACGGGGTGTTCGACCTTGTCTTCCACCAGGGCGTCATGGAGCACTTCCACGACCCCGGCCCCATGACCGGCGAGTGCGCAAGGGTCGCGGCCCCGGGCGGAGCGCTTCTCGTCGACGTTCCCCAGACGTTCCACCCATACACCATCCTGAAAAAAGTGCTGATGGCACTGGGGGTCTGGTTCGCGGGATGGGAGACCCAGTATACGGCCAGGGGGCTCTCAAGGTTTCTGGAAGGTCACGGTCTCGAACCGCAAAGCGCTTACGCCCGATACTTCTCACCTTCACTGGCCTACAGGCTTCTAAGGGAGGTCATGCTGCGCCTCGGCGCAAGGATGCCGCTTCGTCCCGTACTGATACCCCCCGTGCACAGGCTGAGGGGCAGGCTGCGGTCAAAGGTCGAAAACAGCGCTCTGGGCCTTCTGACAGGATGCGTAATCGGTGTTTTCGCAAGAAAGCCAAGGACTTGAAGATCCTTGCCCTGAACTGGCGTGATCCCCTGAACCCCGAAGCGGGGGGCGCCGAGATACACCTGCATCACATACTTAAGCGGGCCGCCGCCGCAGGGCACAGGGTCCTGCAGGTATCCCACGCGGTTGACGGGCTTTCCCCGATCCAGGAGATCGACGGGGTGGAGGTTCACAGGACCGGAAGCTGGTACGCCTACAACTTCACTGTAAGGGAATACTGCGAAAAATTGGGGCTTTCCTCGTTCGACCTCATTGTGGAGGACATCTGCAAGGTGCCCGTGTTCTCGCCCCGCTGGTCCCGGACGCCTGTGCTCGCAGTCGTCCCGCACCTTTTCGGAACGACCGCGTACCGTGAAGTGGGCCCATTGAAGGCGCTGTACGTGAACGCGCTGGAAAGCATGATCCCACGGGTCTACAGGGATTGCACCTTCGTGGCCATAAGCGATAGCACCAAGCGTGACCTTGTGAGAAGGGGGGTTCCGGACCGGAGGGTCCTTGTCATCCCGTGCGGGATGGACACCGAAACCTACTGCCCCGACCCCGGGGTGCCCGTTTCACACGGAAGGTTCCTGTACCTGGGACGTCTCAGGAAGTACAAGGGTGTGCAGCACGCCATCAGGGCTGTCGCAGTTCTCAGGGACAGGGGTGTCGCCGCGAGTTTGACGGTTGTTGGGGACGGTGAGTATGCGGGCGAATTGAGCAAACTTGCAGTGAGGCTCGGCCTTGGCGATTCAGTTGAGTTTTCGGGTTTTGTGCCCATCCATGACGCCCTGCACGGGCTCAGATCATGCTATGCCGCCGTTTTCCCCTCAGAGAAGGAGGGATGGGGGCTTACCGTCATCGAGGCAAACTGCTGCGGCGCCCCTGTGATAGCAAGCCGTTCCGACGGCCTGACCGATTCGGTTCGCGACGGGGAGACGGGCATTCTCGTGCCGCACGGCGATCCGACCGCCCTGGCGAACGCCATGCAGAGCCTTCTGGAACACCCGGAGGAACGGGCAAGGCTCTCCGCCGGAGGGCTTGAATGGGGGAGGTCGTTCCAATGGGACCGCACCGGCACTGACATGATCAGGGCCATGGAGGCCGCTGTCAGCGGCCGGTAAGAAGCCTTTCCGCAAGGAACGGCGGCAAACCGCGCCTTTTGATCTCACTCACGGTTGCCTCAACGGGGTACGAAACCCTGACGCTCTCAACGGTCTGGGCCTCGGTGTCCACCAGCATGAAGGCCGCCCTGGGGTCGCCGTCGCGCGGCTGGCCGACGCTGCCGCAGTTAACAAGGGGATGCTTGCGAAGGTCGATGGGGCTGCGGGTGGTTCGGACGCCCCGGGGGCCCCAGGCGCAGGGGCGGTGTGTGTGCCCGTAGAACCATGTTTCTCCGCGGGTTTTGAGAAGGACCTCAAGGGCGCTCACCGCTCCCATTATGTACTCCCAGGATCCCGGAGCCACGGGGTGAGCGTGACAGAAGCCGATCCCCTGCGCGAGGAGTGTCAGGGGCAGACCGCCGAGCCATCGGGTCTCGGTGTCGCTGAGCTGCCGCGCCGTCCATTCGAGGGCGGCGGCGCCCCAGACGTTGAAGCTCGAGTGTGGAAGGAGCCCGGCGCATCCAAGGTCATGATTCCCGGCGACCACTCCGTCGCACGACTCCCTCACAAGGGCGATGCACTGACACGGCCATGGGCCGTAACCAGTTATGTCGCCAAGACACATGGTTCTGTCGCAACCGGCCCCCGCGGGGTGCGCAAGAACCTGTTCAAGCGCCGGCAGATTGCCGTGGATGTCACTTACTATCCGAAGCCTCAGAGCCCTTCCCCCCGTCTTTCACGAGAACCCTGTGAAGCACCCCGTTCACGAAGGCCCCCGCTCCGGGCTGGTCGAACTCCTCGGCCATGCGTACCGACTCCCTGATGACCACCGGAGCCGGCGTACCCACATACATGGCTTCCGCAACGGCCTGTTCAAGCAGTAGCCTTGTAACGATGGACAGCCGGTCAAGTGACCAGTTCGAAAGGGCTGCCTCGATCTGAAGGGAGATCTCTGAGCTGTTCCTGACGGAGGCCTCGGCAATGCTTCTGATCCAGGTTCTGGTCTCGTGGTCGAACAGGCCGCTGAAGCCCAGGTCATCGAGGTTGCCGGACACCGTGGCACCGTTCAGGCGGGCGGCGTACCGGCTTTGAAGAAGAAACTTGCGTGCCCTCGAGCGCATTCCCACGGTTAGCGGCCCGCCGGTTCTTCCATGGCATCCTCCCCGGTTTCGTCAAGGTCGGAGAAACCGTAGACCTGGCGGTAGAGGTTGACCATCTCGAGGGCGGTGAGGGCCGCGTCAAAGCCCCTGTTCCCGCCCTTCGCGCCGGCCCTGTCGACCGCCTGTTCCACGGTGTCCGCCGTGACGATGCCGTAGGCCACGGGGATCTTCGCGTCCATCCCGGCCTGCGCGACCCCCTTGGCGCTCTCCGCCGCCACATATTCGAAATGGGGGGTTTCGCCCCTTATCACAGCTCCAAGGCAGATCACCATGTCAAACCCGCCGGAGTGGGCGAGCCTGGCGGCCATTGCGGGTATCTCCCACGCGCCGGGGACCATGAAGACATCCATGTCCTCGTCCTGAACGCCGTGGCGAAGAAGGCAGTCGGTGGCGCCTTCGAGAAGCTTCGAGGTGATGAACCCGTTGAACCTCGAGACGACAAGGGCAGCCTTCAGCCCCTCGCCGTCGAGTTGTCCCTCATGAATCCATGCCATCTTCGCAGACTCCCTTCAGAATGTGACCCATCTTCTTCTTTTTTGTGGCAAGGTAATGCCTGTTCTCATCGGTGGGGCAGATCTCGAGGCCCACCCTCTCCGTCACGTTCAGGCCGTATCCGGAAAGCCCCACTATCTTCTTGGGGTTGTTGGTGAGAAGCCTGATGCTGGTGAGCCCGAGGCGGGCCAGTATCTGGGCTCCGGTGCCGTACTCGCGGAGGTCAGGGGCGAAGCCCAGCCTCTCGTTGGCCTCGACGGTGTCCAGTCCGTGGTCCTGCAGGTGGTAGGCCCTGATCTTGTTGGCGAGCCCGATGCCCCTGCCCTCCTGGGCCATGTAGAGGACCACTCCCAGCCCCTCATCGGAAATGCGTTTCATGGCGCCGTGCAGCTGTGAACCGCAATCGCACCGCCTGCTCTGAAAGACATCGCCCGTGAGGCACTGGGAATGAACCCTCACCAGAACGTTCACGGCTCCCCTCACCTCACCCTTTACAAGGGCAACATGGGTCGCGCCGTCAACAAGACTCCGGAAAACCATCATGCGGAACTCGCCGTACTCCGTGGGCAGGCCGGCCTCGGCCTGAAGCTCAACGAGCACCTCGGTCCTGCGTCTGTGGTTCACAAGTTCAGCAACCGAGGTGATCACCAGCCCGTGCTTCCCGGCGAACTCCCTCAACTGCGGAAGCCGGGCCATCGTGCCGTCGTCGTTCATTATCTCGCAGATGACCCCGGCGGGATAAAGCCCCGCAAGCCTCGTGAAGTCGACTGCGGCTTCGGTGTGCCCTACACGTGTCAGAACGCCGCCCTCACGGGCTGCCAGGGGAAAAATGTGGCCGGGCCGGGCCAGGTCCTCTGGTCTGGAAGCGGGATCGATGGCCACGGCTATGGTCCGGGCCCTGTCTGCGGCACTGATGCCTGTGGAAACCCCCGAAGCCGCATCTATGCTCACGGTAAAAGCCGTTTCGTGAAGGGATGTGTTCCGGGGGCACATGTCCCTGAGATCAAGTCTTTCAAGGGCCGGCTTCTCCATCGCAAGGCAGACCAGCCCCCTGGCGTGTCCGGCCATGAAATTCACGGCGGCCTTGCCGCAGTGTTCGGCGGCCACCAGAAGGTCCCCCTCGTTCTCCCTGTTCTCGTCGTCCACCACGATGACCATGCCACCTTGTCGAAGAACCGAAAGGGTCTCGGGAACGGTGGCGAACTCAGCCTTGTTCAATCTTGTGCCTCAATCCGTGCTGTTTTCCGAAGCATTCCATGCCCCGCTGTATGTATTTGCCGATGATGTCGAACTCCAGGTTCACCTGCGACCCGGGTTTCCATTTGGCCGCGCCCGTCCGCGCGAGTGTCTCGGGTATGACGGTCACCGTGAAACCCGCCCCGGGGACCAGTTCGGCAACCGTCAGGCTGATACCCGAAACGGCCACTGAACCCTTCTCCACAAGAAGGCCGTGCCACTCCCCGGGGCACGAGATCCGCACCTGCGAGAAATCACCCTGGGTCCGCACCGCACCCACCGTTCCGGCGCAGTCCACGTGTCCGGTGACAAGGTGGCCGTGAAGCCGGCCATCCAACCTGAGGGGCCGTTCCAGGTTCACCGGGGCCCCCGCCCGGAACGGCACCGTTCTGCGAAGGGTTTCGGGGCTGACCCTGAAAAAGACCCGTCTGCCCGAAACCTTCTCGACCGAGAGGCAGGAGCCGTCGACGGCAAGGCTCTCTCCGGAAAGAAGCCCTGATGCCAGTTCTGTTTCCAGAACCAGGAGGCTCCCCGCGGAGACCACCCTGCCAACGTCCTCAATCAGCCCGGTAAACAAGCCTGCCCTCCATAAGTACGTTATCTTCAAGAACTTCTATGCTGGCATCCTCCAGAGTCAAAGCGCTTCCTATGTCTTTCACCCAGAGGTCGTGGAACACCGGCACCCCGTTACCTCCCAGCAGTTTCGGTGCTGTGAACACGCTCAGCCTGTCCACGATGCCTTCGTTGACCATGGCAGTCGCGAGACGCGGCCCGCCCTCGCAAAGGACAAGGCCGATCCCCATCGAAAGCGTCATGGTCAGGAGGCCTTCGAGGGAGTTGAACCGGATGACCTCTCCTGGAGGGTTCCAGGGGCAACCTTCCTGAAGGGCGGTTATTGTCCGCCCCCCGTCGGTGTACACTGTCAGTTCCGGTGGAAGGGTGGTTCCGGTGACTACAATGCGAACCGGCGAACGGCCTGGGAGTCCGGTCATCAGGGAAGGGTTGTCGCGAAGGAGTGTTCCGGCGCCCACCATCACCGCGTGGGAGGTTTCGCGCATCTTCCCGACCCTCTCCCGGGCCGCGGAGCCGGTTATCCAGCGGCTGCTGCCGTCGGATGCCGCCGCCCTTCCGTCTAGGGAAACCGCCATCTTCAGGTGAAGAAAGCTTCGGTGAGAGTTAAGACAGTGGATCCAGACACGGTTCAACTCCCGCGCTTCGTTCTCAAGAAGGCCTATCTCCACTTCAACACCATGCTCACGCAGGTAGGCCGCTCCCCTTCCGCTGACCCTGGGGTCGGGATCCTCCATGGCCGCCACAACTCGTTTCATCCGGGATGCCACGATGGCTTCAGCGCATGGCGGGGTCCTGCCGTGATGAACGCACGGCTCAAGGGTCACGACAAGGGTTGATCCTTCGAGGGCTCCGGAGGCCTGCTCCATGGCGGCGACTTCAGCGTGTGGGCCGCCGCAGCACCGGTGATGGGCTTCGGACAGGGTGTTGCCCTGCGGGTCAAGTATGACCGCCCCCACCATTGGGTTGGGGAAAACACCGGGCCAGCCGAAACGGGCCAGGGCAACAGCCCTTTTCATGGCGGCGTGCTCGGCTTCGCGCAGGCTCACTCCGTGATCTCCCTCACACTGAGCCTTCCGATGACGGCGTTTATCGTGTACTGGTCCTCAAGGCTGCCCATGGCCAGAATGATGTGTGTGGCGTCGGCCAGAAGCATGCCGAACGTGGGGTCCATCGCGACCCAGCGCCCGACCCAGACCATCGGCCATGCGTGGTAGCCGAACCTGCCCTCGTCAATGTAGACGATCCCGTTGCAGACAGCCGAGGGTATCCCGGCCGCCCTGGCAAGGGCCACAAAAAGCGCCGTATGTTCATTGCAGTCGCCCCTCATCGAGTCCAGAACGTCAACCGCGGAAGGCAGTGACACGGTTGGCACGTCCTGGACGGCCGTGTCCACGAAGCGGCATATGGCCGCGGCAGCCTCCCACGAATCCGTGCAGCCACGGGTGAGACTGTCCGCCAGCGCCACTATCGCGGGGTCATCGGACTGCAGCAGAGGCTCGGCGGCCAGATGGACAAGAAGGCTGTCCGGCACTTCCGTCATGGGGAAGGGAAGGGTCTCGTCCACTGCTGGGAGCAGCGCGGAGACGAGTACAACCGGTCCGGCGGCCGAAGCCTGAAGTCCGGGGTAATCAAGTTCGAACATGTCCCATTCTATGTCGCCCTCGAGAAGCCATGTGCGCTCGCCGCCGGACCTGGGGTCGGTGACCACGGTGGAGGAAATGGAATAGAGCATGTAGAGGTCGTTGCCGGGGGCGATGTCGGCATCGGTGCCCGGCGGAACCCTTGTGAGGACCATGCCCAGCCCCTGCTCCTCTTCGCGGATGATCTGGCCTTCGTGTACCCATACAAGATTGCTCATGCCTGCCTGGCTTATCTCGAGTCGGAACGCAGTGACGGTATCACCCAGAAGATCCATCTCTTCGGTTGCCTGACAGGAAACGGTCGCCTCCAGAATGGTTCCGGTCGAAGGATCGAAGGTCTGGTAGACCCTCTCCTCGCCCGGCGACCACTGCATGCCAGCGGAGGCCAGGTCCATGAAAGCGGGCAGGTAGTCGCCTTCGAACTGAACGCTTCTGGTTATCTCGCGTCCCGATGTGTTGATTGTGGTTTCGACGGCGCCCTCACGCCGGACGGCGTTTACGCTGATCTCGCTGGTGCCGTCGCTCATGACCATGGCAAGAGAGCCCAGGTCCAGATCGGTGCCGGTCCTGGCGCTGGAAGTCATGGTCACCCTGCGTTGGGTTCCAAGGAGCACTATTACCCACTCCATGTCCTGTTTCACCAGAAGCGAATCAACGCCAATCTGTTCGACGGACATTGTCATGTAGCCGACGCTCTGGCCCTGCAGGCTCACGGCGAACCTCTGAAGGTCGGCGGAGGCGTAGGTGGCCCGGGGCGCGGGAGACCCGCAGGCGCATAGGACAAGCAAAGACAGGAGAACACAGAGAAGCATCATGATTCGCCTCCTTGAAGAAACCGTTCTATCGCATCAGCGGAACGCCTGCCGGCAGCGCCGTCCCAGAACGGGATGTTGCGGTGCGCGGATCCTCGGCTCGAGAGCCTTTCCGCGACCGCGGCGGGAATGCCCCCTGGTTCGGGGCAAAGAACGTTCGTTCCGATCTCGCAGGTGATCGGTCTTTCGGTGTTGGGCCTTACGGTGACGCAGGGTACCCCCATCACGCTGGTCTCTTCCTGAACGCCACCCGAATCGGTGATGACAACCGCCGACCGCCTCTGGTGGGCGATGAACGCAAGGTATTCCATGGGCGGGACCATTGTCAGGTTGGAAGGCAGAGCGTCAGACAACCCCCATTCAACGATGTGCTTCATTGTCCGGGGATGCGCAGGGAACACAAGCGGCAGCTCCAGCTCACCAAGGGCGGCCAGTATTCGGGTGAGTTTTGAGCGATCGTCAACGTTCCCGGGACGATGAAGGGTCACCAGAGCGAAGTCGCCCGAAGGCACCGGTATGTCGTCGGACCGGGGAAGCAGCCTGAGCAGCGTGTCGATCATGGTGTTCCCGGTCATGATCACGGAGCCATCGGGTCTGCCCTCGGAGAGAAGGTTGTCACGGGCTTCGGGGCTGGTGATGAGAAGAAGGCTTGCGATCTGGTCGGTGAGAAGCCTGTTGATCTCTTCGGGCATGGTGCGGTCGAAGCTGCGGAGACCCGCTTCGAGGTGGACGACTGGAACGCCGTGACGCACCGCGACAAGGGAACAGGCCAGTGTCGAGTTCACATCGCCCACCACCACGACCGCTTCCGGCAGGTTTGCGAGCATGACGGGTTCGTACGCCTCCATGATACGGGCGGTCTGGGAGGAGATGGACCCTCCGCCGCACCCAAGTGATACGTCGGGCAAGGGCAGCCCGAGCTGCTCGAAGAAGCTGCCGGACATTGCGTGATCGTAATGCTGCCCGGTGTGAACTATCCTGTAGGGGAACGAGGCGGCCCGCACCAGGGAATCGATCTTCATGAAGTTCGGTCTGGCGCCGCAGATCACGTCAATCAAGACCGCACCCTTTCTCAAGCAGTTCAAGTCGTTCAGCGTGGCGACCGCCCTCGAATTCGCCGGAAAGGAAGGCATCAACTATCTCCAGCGCGTGGAAGGGGGCGGTGAAGCCACCGGCCAGGACAAGCACGTTTGCGTTGTTGTGGCGTCTCGCAAACGCTGCCATGGTCGTGTTCAGGCACAGGGCGGCCCTGATGCCCCGGTGCCTGTTGGCGGCGATGCTCATGCCGATACCCGAGTTGCAGACAAGAATGCCGCTCCCGCACTCCCCGGTGAGGATCCGCCGGCACAGGTCGTGGGCAAAATCGGGGTAGTGCACTGAGCGGCTGTCGTGCGTGCCGAGGTCGAGCACCTTGTGACCGGCTTCGGTGAGGCTCCGGACCAGGAATGACTTCAGGGGGAAGCCGGCGTGATCGGAGGCAGCCGCAATCATGAACCCTGAGCCTTCCCGATGTACGAGGCGACAACTCCGGACAGAACAAGGCTGCAGAGCTTGCTCTCCGCGCTGTCGGCCCTGCTTGTGAGAACTACCGGGTTTCTGGCGCCCATGATGACCGCGCCCAGCTCGCCGCCGGCGAGGAAGATCAGGGTCTTGTAGAGAACGTTTGCCGCCTCGATGTCGGGAAGGAGCATCAGGTCTGCGTGTCCCGCCACGGGGCCCTCAACCTTCTTGATCTTCACCGACTCCATCGATACAGCAAGGTCCAGCGCAAGGGGACCCTGGAAGAGGATGTCGCCGAACTCGCCAGCTTCGGCCATCTTCTGCATGCGGTCGGCCTCGATGGTGCAGGGCATCTTGTCGTAGGGAACCTCCTTCGCGCACACGTAGGTGCACCTGGGAGGAATGATCCCCAGAGAGCGCGCCACGATGACGGCGTTCCTGAGTATTTCGGTCTTCTGTTCGAAATCGGGTGCGATGTTCATTGCGGCGTCGGTAACGATCAGAAGCTTGGGGTAAGAGGGGACCTCGAATGCTGCCACGTGGCTGAGAAGTCCTTCACCCCGGATACCGTGGTCCTTGTCCAAAATGGCCTTCAGGAATGTGCTGGTGGCCACCAGACCCTTCATAAGAACGCCCGCCTCACCCTTCCTGATCAGGTCGACGCCAAGGAAGGAACTCTCGTAGTCGTCGTTCGCAGGGACGATGCGCACACCGTTCAGGTCGAATCCCGCCTCTTCCGCCGCGGCGCGGATCCCGGCCTCGGGACCCACCAGAACGCAGTCCACCATGCCGCCGGTAACGGCCTCTTTCACGGCTGACAGGGTCTCGACCTCGTCAGCCCTGACAACGGACACTGTCTGGGATGGGAGTTCGCGGGCAAGCTTCTTCAACTGTGAGAGTGAGCTGACGGGTTTCATGTTTCCTCTTTTCTGAAGGTGTTTGACGTGCAAAGAGACAAAATACAATATGAAATATATCCCAGCGGCTTCGCAGCACCAAAACGCACGGCCCCGAGTTGACAAGCACACGGGCCGGGATGAGATTACGATGAGGACGAATGCTCTTGTATCGTTTTGATACTTTCTATCTTACATAAAACACACATTCGTACTGCAACCCCTGGAAGGATCTCAACATGAAACGGATACCCGCTGACAAGGTAAAGGCAACCATTGCCGAGCACATGCTCGCGGATGGATACGACATCGCGCTTGATCTTCGGAAAAGCCGTGGCGGAACCATTCACGATTCTGTGACCGGCCGCGACTACCTCGACCTTTTCAGCTTCTTCGCCAGCGCGCCGCTGGGCATGAACCACCCTGAACTCACGACGCCTGAGTGGATAACCCACCTCGGCGAAGTGGCCGTGAACAACCCCAGCAACAGCGACTTTTATACCGAAGAAATGGCGCTTTTCGTAAAGACGTTCGCCGAAGGTCTCATTCCGGCAAGCCATCCCCACCTCTTCTTCATCTCCGGCGGGGCGCTCGCGGTCGAGAACGCCCTCAAGACCGCGTTCGACTGGAAGATCAGGAAGAACCTGGCCGCCGGCCGGGGAGAGGTCGGCACGAAGGTAATCCATTTCAGGAACGCGTTCCACGGACGCTCCGGTTACACCCTCAGCCTGACCAACACCGCCGACCCCCGCAAATACATGTACTTCCCGAAATTCGAGGACTGGCCCCGGATAGATACTCCCCGGATCATCTTTCCGCTCGAAGCAAACCTCGATGCCGTGAGGGCCGCAGAAACCGAATCACTGGCCCAGATAGACAGGGCCATCGAAAAGCACGGCCACGACATCGCGTGCCTCATCATCGAGCCCATACAGGGCGAGGGCGGTGACAACCATTTCCGTCGCGAGTTCTTTCAGGCGCTGCGAGACAGGGCCGACCGTCACGACTTCATGCTCATCTACGACGAGATACAGACGGGAATGGGTCTCACCGGCAACTGGTGGGCGTGGCAGGGCATCGGGGTGCCCCCCGACATCTTCTGCTTCGGCAAGAAGTCACAGGTGTGCGGCATAGCGTGCAGCAACAGGGTTGACGAGATCCCCAACAATGTGTTCAGGGAATCAAGCAGGATCAATTCGACATGGGGCGGAAACCTGGTCGACATGGTGCGAAGCACCGCCTTCGTAAACATCATGACAAGGGAAAACACACTGCAGAACGTTCGCGAACAGGGCAGGACGGTTCTCGAAGGTCTTCACGCTCTTGAGGCCAGGTTCCCGGGCAGGGTAACCGAGGTCAGGGGAAGCGGCCTCATGTGCGCCTTCGACCTCGAGAATGGAACCATCCGCAATACCCTGGTCGACACGATTTTCAAGAACGGGGCCATCATCCTTCCCTGCGGCACCAGGTCCGTGAGGTTCAGGCCACCCCTCAACATCTCCTCGTCCGAGGTCGCCCTGGCGCTGGAACTGATAGAGCGGTCAATGGAGGAAGTCTTTGCCTGACGCTGCCCGCCGGGAAATGACATGACCATGGCGCACGACCTTTTTCGGGACCACAAACTCGAGATAGCCCGGGTTGCGCACCATCTTGCCGCAATGGGGTGGTGCGAGGGCAACGCAGGCAATATTTCAATGCTGCTGCCCAGGGGAGAGTATACGCCTGAAGACAACCTTCAGGCTTCCATGCCTCTGCCCGAGCAGTTGAGGCCCCTCGCCGGCAGGACCATCCTCATCACCACAAGCGGCAGCCGATTCCGACGAATGATGCTTGACCGCGAGTCGGCCATAGTCCCCGTCACAGTCTCCCGGTTCGGCAACTCCATCCTGTGGCCCCAGGAGTTCAAAAGGCCCTCCAGCGAGATATCCACACACCTCCAGGTCCTTGCACTGGCCGAGGCACGGGGATGGCCGGCAGCATCGATCGTACACACCCATTCAACATCCATGCTGGCCCTGTCATCAAGCGACCTTCCGGGAGAGACCCTCGAGGACGCCATGTGGAGGGCGCACCCTGAGCTATCCCAGCTCCTTGACAGGGGGCTGCACTTCCTCGATTTCCAGACCCCGGGGACCTGGGAGCTGGGCCGAAGCACCGCCGAGCTGTTCGCCCACTCCGATGTCGTGATATGGCGAAAACACGGCATACTCGCATTCGGACCCGACCCCGAGGCGGCGTGCGATTTTGTGGAACTGGCGGAAAAAGCCGCCGTTCTGCTTCTTATGGAGATGAACGCGTTCGGTAGGTTCCAGGGTTTGAAGGACCGGGAACTGAAGGTCCTTCGGGATGACCTGGCCAGGGAATGACGTTCCACCGACTTGTGGACACCGACCCGGCGCCGGGCTATATCATGTTGTAATGTTTTACGAGGTCTTGTTTCATACGAAAGGTACAGGCACCCCATGAGAGTATTTGCCCTTATCGCCGTTTCACTGGCTGTAGTGCTTTCGGGATGCACCTCCCAGAGCCCGATCGACCCTGATGGCACACTTCCCATCGTTGGCAACCTCGCCCTCTGGACCGACGCCTGCAGGGGCGACACCCTTGTTTTTACATGGGATTCCCTTTCCGTGCCGGTCGATGAATACACACTGTGGTTCTCCGACAACCCGCTCTTCATCTGGATGAAGGCGGGAGACTTCCCCGGGCTGGTGGGCACCCATGTGGCCGACCGCTGCTTCACCTACAGCGTATGGGCCCAGAGCGGAAGCCAGCACTCCACTGCGCTTTCCGCCCGGGTCATCATTGGCACCACGTCACTCGGCACGGCCTCTACCCCTTCCGACAGGGCAATAGCAGGCTTCTCCGTGAGCCCCGACACCATAGTGGGCGGTGACGCGTCAAGTCCCGATTTCCCACAGGATTTCTTCCTCAGAAGGGACATGATGGGCTACATACTCTGCGGCGGGCATACTGACCCAAGGCAGTGTCCCGGCGGGCGCTGGGCACAGTTCGCCCCCGCATGGGGAGACGCCTTCAAGGCCCCCGAGCCCGACAGCGTCAACTGGTCCGACACTCTTCCGCTCTTCACCTCGCCCAGGTTCTTCATCAGACTGGAAAGCGGCCACTACGGCAGGTTTACGGCCATGGTCTACCAGAACCCCGACACTCTCGTCCAGGGTGAGGTGGCCGAGGTCAACTTCGTGTACCAGCCGATCCGCAGGGTCAGGTTGTTCGACTAGGGCGGAGCATTCCCCACACCGTCAGGGCGTCAGTCTTTTCACATCGCGGGGGAACATTGTGGTATGCCTGATGTTCTCCACGCCCAGCAACCTTGCGGTCAGCCTTTCAAGGCCGATCGCCAGCCCCCCGTGGGGTGGCAGTCCGTATTGATGGGCCTGCAGGTAATCACTGAAGTCATCGGGGTTCAGGCCGAACCTGATCATCTTCTCCACCTGCATGTCGTAATCGTGTATCCGCTGACCGCCCGTGGTTATCTCGAGCCCCCGGAAAAGCAGGTCGAAGCTTCTTGTGGTCCCGGGGGCTTCGGGGTCCTCCATTGTGTAAAAAGGCCTTTTCATGGTGGGGAAATGGGTGACGAAGACGAACTCGCACCCCCACTCGGTGGACGCGTGCCTGCAAAGAAGCCTCTCCTCCTCCGGGTCAAGGTCGGGTTCACCCGAATAGTCGCGCTCGCCCATGGCTCCCGTTATGGCGTGGGCTTCGGCAAGCGTGACGCACGGAACTTCAGCGGGCGGTTCGGGCATCTCCACGGCAAGCAGGGCAAGCTCCGGCGAGTACTCGGCGCGCAGGAGTTCGAGGCTGTGGCGCAACAGCTCGACCTCAAGTTTCATCACATCGGTATGGTCGGTGATGAAACCCATCTCGAAATCGAGCGAGGTGTACTCGTTCACGTGCCTGCTTGTCTGGTGGGGTTCGGCCCTGAACACCGGGCCGGTCTCGAACACTCTTTCGAAGATCCCCACCCCCATCTGCTTGTAGAACTGGGGTGACTGGGCCAAAAAGGCTGTCCTGTCGAAATACTTGACCTGAAAGATGTTGGCACCGCCTTCGGCTCCGGCGAGGCAGATCTTGGGGGTGTGTATCTCGGTGAAGCCGTTGAGATGAAGAAAACTCCGGAAACCCCGGCAGAAACCCTCGGCTATCCTGAGCCTTGCACGTTCCACGGGATGCCTTAAACTGAGAGGCCTGAGGTCGAGGTTGTTGTCTATGTGAAGGTCGAGCAACTTCTTGGACAGGTCGACCGGTGAACGGCTGTGAGGGGAGGAGATGACCCTCAGGCTGTCCACCTGTATCTCGATGCCGCCGGGGTTGATTGAGGGGTCCTTTATGGTCGCTTCCTTCACGATCCCGTTGACCACGACCGCCTGTTCCTCGGCGAGGCTTTCAAGTATGGCTTCCGATCCCTCTCCCGACACAATGCACTGAACAAGCCCGTCATGCCGTCTGAGTATCACGAAAGCCCCCCAGGAAAGCCTTCTGATCCTCATCACCATTCCGGAAAGGGTAACGGTCTGTCCCGCCTTTCCGGCGAGTTCGCCCGATGAAAGAGGCGCTCTGCTCTCTCCGGCGGGTACCCTGGTCATTTCGTCTCCTTTTCTTCGGGGGTGCTCCTGGCAACCCTTATGAGCCTGTTCGGCGTTCCTTCGTAACGGGCCAGTGCGTCGGCGCACCGGGATTCCAGATGCCCCGCAAGCTCATGCATCCCTGTAGTGAGAGCATCCGCCCGCCTGGCGGTGTAGCAGAGCTGCCTGACCCTTGTCCTGATCTCGGTGACCCTGAGCTGGTAATGGGTCCTGCAGCGCTCCCGGAACAGCAGCAATCCGGAAAGGCCTACACTGAGGGCCTCTTCCTTCTCAAGCGTGAAGCTCTCCTCGAGCCTGTCCAGAAAGCGTGACAGAAGCCCGAGTTCAGATTCGATGCCTTCGGGAGAAGTGTTCGATCCCATTCCATCCGGTCTTTCACCTGCGCACTCGCCGGAAGATACTAAAAAACCCGCCCTTCATGGGAAAGCATCGGTTGCACAACCGTTGTTGCCGGGATAGATTCCAAACGACATTCATGGTGCAACCCAGTCCCCATGCGCAAGGCTCACCGGGAGGTAAGATGTCCGCCGAGACCAGAACAAGAATACTTGTTGTGAACCCTGGCTCCACCTCAACGAAGATCTCCGTTTTCGAGGGGGAGAATGAGGTCTGGAAGCTTAAGCTTGACCATTCCATGGAAGAACTGGCTCCCTACGAGAAGATCTTCGACCAGTACAACTTCCGGGAGAGCGTGATCCTTTCCGAACTGGAAAAGGCGGGGTACACCATAAAGAGCTTTGCGGCCATCGTGGGCCGGGGCGGGGTATCCAAGCCGATCCCAGGCGGAACTTATACCGTGAACCAGGGCCTTCTCAACGATCTTGAAAGCGGCATCTACGGCGAGCACGCATCCAATCTGGGGGCGCCGATCGCGTCAAAACTTGGGATGACGGCGGGATGCCCGGCCTTCATGGTGGACCCTGTGGTGGTCGACGAACTGGAGCCCCCGGCCCGTTATTCCGGTCATCCTGCCATCAGACGGCGTTCAATATTCCATGCGCTCAACCAGCGGGCGGTGGCCCGGAAAGTGGCCCGGGAGATGGGCAAGGGCTACGATGAGTGCAATTTCATCGTTGTGCACCTCGGGGGAGGGATAAGTGTTGGCGCCCACAGACGGGGAAGGGTCGTTGATGTGAACAACGCGCTCGACGGCGACGGCCCGTTTTCCCCCGAGCGCTCCGGCGGCCTTCCCTCGGGCCAGATGGCCGCTCTCTGCTTCAGCGGCAAGTACACGCTCGACCAGGTCAAGAAAATGATCAAGGGCCAGGGGGGAATAGTCGCATACCTGAACACCAACGACATGCGGCTGGTGGAAGACCGCATTCTCGGCGGCGACCTCGAGTGGCGAGAGGTCTACCACGCCATGGCGTACCAGGTTGCGAAGGAGATCGGGGCCATGGCAGCTGTGCTCCAGGGCGACATCGACGCCGTGATCATCACCGGCGGAATCGCGTACGACAAACAGTTCGTGGGATGGATGGAGGACATGACAGGCTTCCTCGCTCCCATGCGGGTGATACCGGGCGAAATGGAGATGGAGGCCCTTGCTACGGGCGCCCTGAGGGTCCTGAGCGGACAGGAGATGCCCCGAACCTACGAATCCGATGAAACGGGAGGAAACATCCAATGAGCAGTGACTTCGAAAAGGCCAGGGCCGCCTGGGAAGAGGGGCTTGTAAAAAAGACCCTCGAGAAGTTCCCCGAGCGGCGAGGGGAGTTCAGAACGCCGGGCGACATTCCCATTGAACGGGTTTACGACCCGGACTGCCCCTGCGGCGATTTCATGGAAACCCACGGCTTTCCAGGCGAGTATCCCTTCACCAGGGGAGTGCAGCCCACCATGTACAGGGGTCGGTTCTGGACGATGCGCCAGTACGCGGGCTTCGGGACCGCAGAAGAGTCCAACCGCCGTTACAGATACCTGCTGGAAGCCGGCCAGACCGGGCTTTCAGTCGCCTTCGACCTTCCCACTCAGATCGGGTACGATTCCGACCACCCGCTGTGCGCAGGTGAGGTTGGCAAGGTCGGTGTGGCCATCGACAGTCTGGCTGACATGGAGATCCTGTTCGGAGGCATCCCGCTCGACACGGTTTCGACAAGCATGACGATAAACGCTCCGGCTTCCGTTCTCCTGGCAATGTACATCGCAGTGGCGGAAAAGCAGGGCATCAACCGGCAGAAGCTTCAGGGAACCATCCAGAACGACATACTGAAGGAGTACATGGCCCGGGGCACCTACATCTTCCCTCCCTCCCCCTCCATGAGGCTGATCACCGACATCTTCGCCTTCTGCAGAACCGATGTCCCGAAGTGGAACACCATTTCAATAAGCGGTTACCACATCAGGGAGGCTGGAAGCACCGCCGCCCAGGAGGTGGCCTTCACGCTGGCGGACGGCATTGCATATGTTGAGGCAGCCATCAAGGCCGGGATGGAAGTTGACGAGTTCGGGCCCAGGCTCAGTTTCTTCTTCAACGCCCACAACGACCTGTTCGAGGAGGTGGCCAAGTTCAGGGCCGCCAGAAGGCTCTGGGCCAGGATAATGAAGGACCGTTTCAGGGCGGCCGACCCACGGAGCCAGATGCTCAGGTTCCACACCCAGACCGGCGGAAGCACACTCACTGCGCAGCAGCCCGACAACAACATTGTCAGGGTGGCGGTTCAAACCCTGGCCGCAGTGCTCGGGGGCACGCAGAGCCTGCACACCAACAGCCGGGATGAAGCCCTTGCCCTGCCAACCGAGCACGCGGTCACCATAGCCCTGAGAACACAGCAGATTATAGCAACCGAAAGCGGTGTTACGGATACCGTCGACCCGCTTGGCGGAAGCTGGTACCTCGAGAACCTTACCGACACCGTTGAGAAGCAGGCAATGGAGCTCATTGCCGACATCGACGCCATGGGCGGCATGGTCAGGGCCATCGAGGAAGGCTACCCGCAAAGGCGCATACAGGACGCCGCGTACAACTACCAGAAGCAGGTTGAGTCGGGCGACAGGGTCGTGGTGGGGGTGAACAAGTTCCAGCAGAAGGAAACCGGCAGGGCCGACCTTCTCAAGGTCAACCCCGAGGTGGAGAACTCCCAGAGAGAGAAGCTGTCGGCAGTGAAGGCGCAGCGCGGCGAATCCGAAACAACAGCATCCCTCTCAGCCCTCAGGCTCGCCGCCAGGGGGTCAGACAACCTCATGCCCCCCATTCTGGATTGTGTAAGGCGTTACGCCACGCTTGGCGAGATATGCGGTGTGCTCAGGGAAGAGTTCGGGGAGTATCAGCCGAAAACTGTGGTGTGACATGGAGCCGGCTCCCCGAGGGGAGCCGGCTTGTCACTCGCGATGAATCCCTTTAGAAGGAATTCTTGATGGAACCCCAGGTGGCCCGCTCGAGGGCGGTCTGGGTGCCTTCGATGATGTAGGGTGCTCCCTTGACACCACCACTGCCGCTGTCGAGCATGGATGCCCAACCCGAAGTCGTGTACTGCATTCCGTTGCCGGTTGTGGTCTGCCCGGTGATTGTCACTGGGTTGGCCCAGGGGCCGGAGGAACCACTGCCGGCAAGTTGGAAGACGAGCCAGTAGGTGCCCTCGCTGAGCGTAAGGCCTGTAAGGTTGCAGGTGGCTGCCATTATGGGGCGCTGGTTGTTGCCCGACTGACCGTTGAGAACGCGGTAGCAGTTCGTGAATGCGGCGCTGGTGAATACATTGGTGGTGAAGTCGCCGTAAACGATCGCCCCAGTTGTGGGGACGTCGTCGTAGATGGCCAGGTAGACGCCATTGAGGGTTGGGTTTGTCCCGGAGCCGGTCTGGTAGCCGAAAACCGTAATTGAACTAACGGACCAGTTCTCCCCCGCTGGAACCACGAAGTCGTCGGCTATCTTGTTTCCCGCAGTGAACTGGACTCCCCACCCGTAAGTACCGTCGGTGGGCTCCATGATGGACTCGTTGGCACCCCCGTAGCCGGTGCCGGTGCTGTTCACAAATGGGCCGCCATCAACGAGAACGGCAGTAGGATAGTCCCAGATCGGACCGCCTCCGTGTGAGCCGCCGGCGAACACCGGTGCGAAGGAGCCGACCACATCAGCGGTCTCAAATGCAAAGGACGATGCGGAGAATGTGAGAAGCAATACCAGAATTGCAGTCTTCATTTCAACCTCCTCCGGTTTAACAGAAAAAAACGCTTTGTATGCTGACACCTCAGCATATCATAGTTTAATTACTAAACCCATGGCCTGATGTCAACCCTTGGGCTCCTCATCGTTGACGCCGCGAGGTTGCCAAAAGTGACTATCTGACTACTGTGAACCTTCCCGTGACCGACTCAGCGCCGCTTTCGGCCCTGACAAGGTAGACGCCCGGAGCAAGCCCCGCAAGGTTCAGGGATGAAAAGCCTTCGGCAATGCGCCTTCCCGATATGTCGAACACCGAGATCAGTCCGGTACCGGTGATGTTCACCGCTGCCGCACCGGAAACGGGATTCGGTCCGATGAGAAGTAGCGGTGTGGGCGCGGGGGTGCCTTCGACGCTCAGGAAGTGCATGGCCGGAACGATGGTGGGGTCACCGAGGATGGTCATGCCAAGGTGCCAGTACATCTCGACCTGGGAGAATCCCCCCTGCTGGATGTACTCCCACCACTTGAACATGGCCGTGCCGAAGGTGTCACCCTGACCCAGCGGGCCGTAGAACTGGTTGAACTGAAGCATCGCGCCGCTCTTGGTGCTGCCGACCGCGGCCAGCCCGGTCTGGGTGCCGAACACATAAACGCAGCCCATGCACCAGTTGCTCGTGAAACGGGCGTTCGAGCATGCGAAGAGGTTGTAGAACCTGCTTGGGGGCTGATCGGTCCAGATGTGCCCGCTGGTCGTTGAAGGGCCGGGACTCCACTGATGGACAGTGGGGCCGGAGTGAACAAAGGGGCTGATCCAGGTGTAACCCGCGGGAAGCCGGTTCTGCCTGTAGTCGGTGCCGTTGGTGGAATCCACCTGGCTCACCAGTTCAACTTCGGTGTAAAGCAGTTTCATGGAATTGCGGTAACCAACACCCCAGCCGCTCCAGTCGTCGTCTACGTAGCACAGTGCATGGGGATCGGGGTCGCCCTCGAGACGCCACTGGTGAAGCCTTGTGAGGTAGTCGTTCAAGAGCTGGTACTGGTTGCCGTTGAGGATGACGTGGGTGAGGATCCTGCCAACGTAGATCTCGGGGAACAGGTCGCCTGACCATCCGTCGTAGATACCGTCGGGACCCGGGACCCCGCCAGAGGGGTAACCCGTCCAGGCATCGGTCCAGTCTCCGTCGAGATCCCAGTAAAAGTAGTCTGTCGGAAAGGTTTCGTTGGAGCGCTCGTCGGCGTAGTCCTCAAGGGCCGCCCATGCCGATGGAACGTCCCCCACCAGCACGACCCCCTCGAGACCCTCGGAGTGCAGGCCCGAAAGCCAGGCGCGGATCTCTTCGGGTGAGCTCCAGGTGAGTTCAACCGCTGAAACCGTCAGGCCTTCGGCCTGGATGTCAGCCATCCACTGGTCAAGAAGCCCAGGGGCAAGGCTGTCGGCAACGCTTTCGGTAAGGACCACGAGGAACTGCGTTCCCCTTGCTTCACCGGAGACGGGCGTCACTTCAAGAGGCACATAAGGAGGTCTGGACGACAAGTAATCTTCCCGCGTGTCCGGAACGTAGCCGGGGTCAAGGTTGCGGGTGATGGGCGTGTAGTCGTACACCCCCGATGAAAGAAGAGCCAGTGAAAGAAGGATGACCATTTCTGTCCTTTCCCGAAACCGTGCCCGTTTTAGTAGAAGTAGGGTGTTATGCCAAGGAACCTTATGCCAAGGATCATCACGGGATACAGCAACCGGGATATGACACCCAGGAAGAGCAGCCCGAACACTATCATCATCCCGTACCGCTCGAGGCGCATGTAGTTCCAGTAAAGCTTCCCGCCCAGGAAGTTGGCCACTATCCTGCTGCCGTCAAGCGGGGGTATGGGTATGAGGTTGAAAGCCATGAGGATGACGTTCATGAGAGCGGTTGTGGCAAGCGCTTTGGCAAGGAATGCCGGCATGACCGTTCCCGCGAGCTTCAACAGAAGGCTCATGGCAACTGCCAGCGCCAGGTTGGTTGCCGGACCCGCGAGGGCAACCAGCATCATGCCCTGTTTCCTGTTCCGGAAGTACGCCGGGTTAACCGGGACCGGTTTCGCCCACGCGAAAAGGAACCTGCTTCCCATCAGGAGAAGGAAAAGGGGAAGCAGAATGGTGCCGAAAATGTCGATGTGGACCAACGGGTTGAACGAAAGCCTGCCCATCCGCCATGCCGTGGGGTCGCCAAGTTTCCAGGCCATGAGGCCGTGGGCGATCTCGTGGCAGACCACGCTGAAAAAGATGAGAACAAGGACAAGTGGGGTTTCGAGAAGCACTAGCGCCTCCTGCCCGCCATGAGCAGCCACACGAGCTGACCAACGGCTGCAAGGGCGCTTGCGACGTAGGTGAGCGACGCGGCCCTGAGCACGCTGCGGACCCCGCCCACCTCGGTGGGGGAGAACCCGTGCGTCCTCTCGAGCCATGAAACGGCCCTGGCGCTGGCGTTGAACTCAACGGGCAGAGTGAAAAGGTGGAACAGAAGCGCCACAGCGTAAAGGGCGGCTCCGATGTAGATGAGGTTGGTCATCCTGAAAACGAAACCGCCTATGAGAAGGGGAAACAACAACTGGGAACCCAGGTTCGCCACGGGAACCAGCGCATTGCGGACCTTGAGGGGAGAGTATCCCATTGCGTGCTGCACCGCATGCCCGGCCTCGTGGGCGGCTATGCCGATGGCCGCTACGGAGCTTCCGCCGTACACGTCACGGGAAAGCTTGAGAGTGGTGGACCGGGGGTCGTAATGATCGCTGAGAGTGCCACCCGTGACCTCCACGCCCACCTGGGCCAGGCCGTAACCGTCAAGGATCGCCCTGGCCATCTGGGCGCCCGACATGCCGCGGCTGTTGGGAACGCTGCTCCACCTTCGGTAGGCGCTTTTCACGGCGCCCGACGCGATCATTCCAAGCACCATGGCCACAATTATCACAACAAGACCCGGGTTCATGTCCATCATGTAGAAAAGCATTTCACACCTCTGTTCCTTCCACTACCATGGAAGCATATAAAGCAATTGCCTTTCCTTTGGCAAGTGCATGACGGAGATTGCCTTATCCAGCAACAACATCCCGCTTGGGCCTTTTCGGCGCGCCATTACACTCCGGCTTCGCGATAGAGAGAGAAGATCCTCTCAAAGCACGCGTTCCAGGTGAACCTCTCCGCGAAACGCCTGAAGGAGGCCCTTTTTTCGGCGGGTTCCTCAAGGGCGGAAAGCGCCGCGTCCCTCAGCGCGCGGGGGTCGTTCCAGGGGCCGTACACAGAACTGCCCCCTGCGCCCGCTACCAGCTCCGCAGCGGCAGCCTCTCGGCAAGCCGCCACGGGAGTTCCGCAGCAGAGGGCTTCCAGTGTAACGAGTGAGAATGTGTCGCAGGGGCCCATTGACAGAAAAGCGTCGGCGCTTGCCATGAGTGCTGCGCCCCTGCCTGACCGGGAGGCATGGGGAAGAAGCCTGAGGCGTCCCCCGAAACGGGCCTCGGCCCTCTTCACCCTGCCCCTCCAGTGGCCCCTGCCCGCAACTGCCACCACGGTTCCCGGTGTTTCGAAGAGCAGGGGACAGGTTTCAAGAAGAACGTGGATTCCCTTCTCAGGGGCAATCCTGCCCATGTACAGGATGAGCCTGCCGCCGGAAGGGACCCCCAGTTCGGCCCTGAGGCTCTCGCTTCGGGCTTCGGGGGTGAAGATGTCGGGGTGTGCCCCGAGCGGAGCCTTTCTGACATTCTTGACCCCGGCCTCGCGAAGAACCGCCAGTGAGGTCTCGCTGGCACCCATGACGATGTCCAGGTCATGGTAAGCCCGGCCCATCCAGGGAACGGCAAACCTTCTGAAAAGCCCAGGCAAGGGTCCGCGCGTGATGTCGAAAACGCTCAGGGGAAGGGCTACCGGCCAGTTCGAATGGTAGAAGCCGAACGAGGGGATGTCCCGAATACTGCTCCTCACCATTCCGGGAACCACTATCCCGCTGCCCAGTTCCACAACATCCGGTTTGAATGCGGCGATGATCTCGCGGATGGGTCTGCCCCGAACGAAGAAGTTGTACCCGGAGTTTGCAAGCGGGGGCGACTTCACGCCGAACAGCGTGCCGCCCTCGAAGGGGGTGGAGGAGTTGGTTGCGGCGGGGTACACCAGCGCGCACTCGACGCCTTTCTCACGGCACCAGCGGAACTTCTCGTGATGGTAGACCCTTATACCGCCCCCGGTGGGGCTGTAGAAGTTGTTGATGTCCAGCACCCTGAGGGGTTTTGGCATGGTTTTCAGCGGATCCTGTCGCCTGGGGTGGCACCCATGGATGGCCTGACCAGCTTCACACCGCCCGGGCCGTCGCTTGCCAGAAGCATGCCCCGGCTTTCGATGCCTCTGAGAGTCACGGGTTTCAGGTTGGCCACCACGACCACAAGGGTGTTGAGAAGCTCTTCGGGTTCGTAGTGAAGCCTGATGCCAGCCACTATTTGTCTTGGCTCGCGCTCTCCCAGGTTGACCATGAGCTTGTAGAGCTTGTCGGCGCCCTTCACCGGGCTGGCTTCCAGAACCTCGCCAACCCTGAGCTCGACTTTCATGAAGTCGTCGAAGTCCACCAGGGGACCTGGCTCGGGAACGGCCTCGGGCTGCTTCTCCAGTACGGGCTCCATCACCTTCTGAAAACCATCGTCGAGCTTCGTGAACAGTATCTCGGGTGTCCCAAGGGGGGCGCCTGGTTTGAGAATCGTTTTCCCCGCGTCGCTCCATTGAGGCGCGCCGATGCCCAGCATGGCCCCTATTCTCTCCGCGGTTCCGGGGAGGAAAGGCGCGAAAATGGTCTGGAGGGAAGCGCAGAGGTTAAGGCAGCCCGCGATGTCACGGCGGCACCCCCCGGGGTCGGTCTTCAGCGTTTTCCAGGGTTGCCTTGCGTCGAAGAAACGGTTCCCCTCGCGGGCAACCTCCATTGCAGCTGTCGCGGCCAGCTTGAACCTGAACTTCTCTATCAGCCCGCCCACCTGGATTGCCCCACGGGAAGCGATGTCCATGAGTTCCGGAAGCGGTTCTCCCACGGGAACCACGCCGCCGAGCTTGGAAGAGGCAAACCTGACGGTCCGGTTCACGAAATTTCCAAGAACATCTGCCAGCTCGTTGTTCCTGGAACGGAACTCGTCCCAGGTGAAATCGGTGTCACGGGTCTCGGGGGCGTTCACCGCAAGGGCATACCTCATGGGGTCGGCGGGGAAGTGGTTGAGGTAGTCGCGCATCCATATGGCCGTTCCCCTGCTTGTGCTGAACTTCTGGCCCTGGATGTTCAGAAACTCGTTGGCGGGAACGTTCCAGGGAAGTATGAAGCCGCCCGTGCCGTGAAGGATGGCCGGTTCGATGATGCAGTGGAAGACTATGTTGTCCTTGCCTATGAAGTGGACCAGCCTTGTTTCGGGGTCTTTCCAGTAGGGCTCCCATCCGTCGGGTTCGCCCTTCAGCCTGAAGTACTCGCGTGTGCTGCTGACATAGCCCAGAAGGGCCTCGAACCAGACGTACAGGACCTTTCCGGCGGCCTCCGGCAGGGGGACGGGAACCCCCCAGTCAAGGTCGCGGGTGATGGCCCTTTCCCTCAGACCATCCTTCAGCCAGCCCCGGCAGTAGTTAAGCACGTTGTCCTTCCAGTCCTGCCTGGACTCGAGCCAGCCCGTGATCCACTCCTGGAACCTCTCGAGGAGGAGGAACCAGTGCCTGGTCTCCCTTACCTCGGGGGTCGCGCCGCATATGCTGCATTTGGGTTCGATGAGTTCCAACGGCTCGGTCCAGGTTCCGCACGCTTCGCACTGGTCACCCCGTGCGCCTGTGCAGCCGCACTTCGGGCATGTACCGCCTATGTACCGGTCGGGAAGGAACCTTGCGCAGCTGGGGCAGTAGAGCTGGCTTATCGTTCTTGGCGCGATGTGCCCCAGGGCGAGGAGATCGAGGAACACTGACTGCGCGAACTCCCTGTGCTCGTTGGTGGTTGTGCGGGAAAAGTTGGAGAAGGAGATCCCGAAGTCGCTGAAATCCTGGCGGATCACCCCGTGGAACCTGTCAACCGTCTCGCGGGGGGTGAGCCCCAGCTTCTCCGCCGTTATGGTTATGGGCACACCGTGCTCATCGGTGCCGCATGCGTAAACAACGTCGTGCCCGTTCATTCGCAGGTACCTTACGAAAATGTCTGCGGGAAGGTACGCGCCGGCCAGATGCCCGAGGTGCAGTGGGCCGTTGGCGTAGGGAAGGGCGCTTGTCACCATGTAGCGGGCCATTTATCGGGTCCTTTCCTTCTCGGCGCCAGCGGGTTTGCGCCTTCTTCTCCGGCGTTTCCGGACCACTTCCTGAGCCTCCGCTTCCTTTTCAGCCGGAACGGGTCTTGCCGCCGGTTTCGGAGGGGGGGCGGGCTGTTCCATCTTCTTTCTGTCCTGGAATTCCTCCAGTGTCATGGTCTCGGGTTCCTGTGAGCCTTCCCCCCGGACCGTCACGGTCTCGTGGAAGATGTCCGACCCGACCACCTCGAAGGGAGAACCCATCAGCAGCACCCTCTGGCCAGGCTCGGGGTACAGCCTGCACGCCTGCTGGTAGAATTCGGACTCGTAGGCGAGGCAGCACATGAGCCTTCCGCAGGTTCCGGAAACCTTCGACGGGTTGAGCGAGAGGTTCTGGGTTCGCACCATCTTCAGGGTGACTGACTGAAAATCATCGAGGAACTCGGCACAGCAGAGGGCCCTTCCGCATATTCCCAGCCCCCCCTTGTGCCTGGCGTCGTCGCGAATGCCTATCTGTCTCATCTCGATCCTGGCCCGGTAGGATGCCGCAAGGTCGCGCACGAGCCCCCTGAAATCGGTGCGCTGATCAGCCGTGAAGAAAACCCTGATGCGGTTCCGGTCAAGCTGGACCTCGCAGTCCGACAGTTTCATGTCGAGTTTTCTGGCTTCTATCCGCTCGCGGCAGTAGTCAAGGATCGACTGCTCGAAGTCACCGTTGGACCGGTGCTGCAGCTCATCCTCCCCGGTTGCTTCCCTGACGAACTCACCCGAGCACTGCTCGAGCAGCTCTTCAGTCACGGGAAGCTTTGCAATGACCTTTCCGAGGTCGAAACCCCGGTCCACACCGACCACCACTGAGCTGCCGCTGCTCACTGGAAGGGGGCCTTCATTCCTGTAATACCCCTTCCTGCCGGCCTTGAAAACGACCTGGAGTATCTCCAGTGTGAACTGTTCCGTCATTTCCGTCCTTGTCCGCCGAGAGAGAGCACCGCCGCCTCCAGCGCCATCGCGGGTGATCCGTTGGCCCGAAGCCTTGAGCCGCACAGACGGAACTGCTCTCCGGCCCGTTCAAGATACTCATCGGTGAAACCGCCCGGTGCCGTCCTGCCGTTGACAGGTGCCCTTCC
>Ga0351874_1072_pt1 | contig 26072 bp, 24 predicted proteins | sample BONcelFGM3001C13_FD_206790 | JGI IMG/M metagenome (GOLD analysis project Ga0351874, IMG submission 206790) | Enriched cells from coal bed in the Powder River Basin, Montana, United States - BONCAT cells FGM rep3 HSBNCT.FGM.300.1.C13 ...
GCCCAATGATCAGCAATTCGTCGCCCAACACGAGTTCCTGTGCTTCGACAAGTACTTCTGCCACCCCAATTTTGGCGAAGTAGTTGTTTATTTTTCCCACATATACCTTATATTGTGTGGCTCTTGAACCATAATTTTCGGTCCATTCGCCTGTTTTTCTGCCCAGGTAATAGCCATCCCAAAATCCGCGGTTATAGACCGAAGCCAGCCTGTTGCCCCATGCTTCAACCTTGTCAGGCGTAAATTCTCCAGATTGAATGGCTTCAACAGCTTCGTGGTACACCTGAGTGACGGTTTTCACATATTCGGGCGAGCGGCCCCGGCCTTCAATCTTCAGCACTTCGACACCGGCAGCCAGTACCTTATCGAGAAACGGCAGGGTGTTGAGGTCTTTGGGCGACATGATGTATTCGTTGTCAACCAGCATTTCAGCTTCATTGTCAGCGTCATGAACTGCATAAGTCCGGCGGCAGGGCTGCAGGCAGGCACCCCGGTTGGCGGAAGAGTTGAGCATATCGAGGCTGAGGTAACACTTGCCCGAAACAGCCATGCACAAGGCACCATGCACAAAAACTTCGATACGTATACGCTTACCCGAAGGGCCTTTGATGTCCTGTTCCTTTATGGCGCGTGTAATGGCAGCAACCTGACCGAGCGAAAGTTCACGTGCGGTGACCATCACATCGGCATAACGGGCATAATAGCGCACTGCCTCAATATTGGTGATGTTGGTCTGGGTGGACATATGCACCTCAACCCCGGCTTCACGGGCATACTGGATCACCGCCTGATCAGAAGCGATTACTGCGGTGATGCCGTGTCTGCTGATGGCATCCACCAGCTGGTGCATCTCCTCAAGTTCGCTGTCGAACACCACAGTGTTAATGGTCACATAGCTTTTCACTCCGTTATTGCGGCATATGGAAGCTATTTCCGAAAGGTCGTCGAGGGTGAAATTCTGCGATGATTTGGCCCGCATATTGAGTTTGCCAATGCCAAAATAAACCGAACCGGCACCTGCCTGAATGGCAGACTTCAGCGACTCGTAAGAGCCTGCCGGCGACATGATTTCGATCTGCTTCATGCTGCAAAAGTACCATTTAGGAACTTGCACCTGACTGCTGCTAATCTTTTCGGGACGATTTGTACAATTTGTAAAAGAAAAACAGAAGTCCTTAAGCTGAAAAAATTGGTCAAACCGGAAAAATTCACGTGAAAAATTAAGGTCAACCTGATGAATTAGCGTTAAAATATCGGGTTAACCTGAAAAATTCACCCCCGCTGCCGTGCAAATCTTTCGCGTGGCAACAAGGCAATGAACATGATATTGATTGTGTTAAATGTTACTAAAGCCACGCGATGGGAATCGCGCGGCAGGGGGGAGTGATACATTAGTTTAATATTTCATGGTATTCCGTTATCTTGCCTTTGTAGGTTCCGCTGACAGATTTTCCGAATTCATCTGTAAATGAATAAACTAATTGAACTTCTTCCTGAGGTGTTTCTTCATTGATTTTTTGAATGGAAAGTGTTCCATTTACAGTCTCAGCATTTAAATCACATTCATCATTATCTATTGAAGTGCAATTTATTCCCATATCACCGTAAAATGCCTTCGGTGAAAAAAGATTACTAAAATGACTGTAAGAACCCTGAATACCTGATGACTCAGTGGTGGCAATATGAAAAGCAAGGTAGTTTCCTTTACCAGAAAATCCATTAGTTAAATTAAAATTGATTCCTGATGAGCACAGAGCAAAGGTGTAATACATTAAAGTGTCATTTGAATCAATATCTTTATTATTAAAATACAATAGAATGAGTTTATCAAGCGAGTAGGTTTTGTTGTTGTACGTTAATTGGTTGGCTGATTTGGAGTCATTATTGGCGTCATCCTTTTTATTACAGCTTAATAATATGGTTGCTGTTAAAGTAATAGTAAATAGCTTGGTGAAAATGGTTGTTTTCATGTTAGGTACTTTAGTGATTAATATTATTTGAAAAACTTAGAAGTATATGTTAAAATTTTGAACAATAATAGCTTGGCATAGCTTAACACCAATACTCAATATTGAGTATTTTCAGATTCAGCATATTAAATTATTGTTGTGGAGGACTGAAAGCTGCCATTAAATTTGGCAATCGGATGTAGGATACAATTTCTCAGGTGGACTGAGCTGTAAAGGTAATGATTATTACCATCAAAGGATTCCGAGCTGTGTAGCCTGATGTATCAGCTCGATGGTGCTTTTACAGCCGGTTTTCAGCAGCATGTTGCGCCGGTGGGTATCCACAGTGTGGCGGCTGATGAAGAGACGCTCGGCGATGGTTTCACTGGTTTTTCCTTCTTTCAGCATGCGCATAATTTCAAGTTCACGATACGAGAACTGATGTACGTCATCAGTCCTGACTTTATTTTCCAGGATAACTTCACCTGTATGCAAATTAGTTACAGCCAGTTCAACAGAAGTTTCATTTTTAATCCCGGTGAGGTTGGTAATCAGGTTTAAGGCACTTTTTGGTGATGCATTCCGGCAACGCTCGAACACAGTACTCTGCCGCATCACTTTCAGATAATGGCCGCTCGCATGGCGAATCCGGTAATCAATGGCTACCTCAACTGTGAAGGGTTCTGGTTTCAGTTCGCGGATCCATTCGTTGGTCAGCTTGATCAGTTTTGTATATCGCACAGCATCATCAGGATGGATATAACTGGCAAGAACCTCAGGGGTGAAATCATTATCGGTATAGCCCAAAAGCTTATGGATGCCCTTTTTGTAGGGCAGCGAGTTTGTTTTCCAGTCAAATACATAAACCGCCTGCCGGGGCATCAGCAGATAATTATCAAGTTTTGCATAGCCTGATTCCCCACAGTTGCAATCGCAGGCATTCAGGGTTATGGCGTAATCCCTGAAAAAGGTCAAAAATTGCTGGGCTGGGCTTTGTTCCATATCAGACAGAGTTGAGGTAACTGCGAATAAAATTGTCTAATATGGCATTAAAAGCCAAGGGGTTTTCTACCTGAGGAAGATGACAGGCGTCCTTGATGGTAATGACCTTTCCTTGCCATAAGTTATTCAACCGAATACCATCCAGGTAAACAGCGTTGATCAGTGGATCGTTTTCGCCTTGCACAAGGGCAAAAGGTACCTCTGCATCCCTGAGAAGGATAAATTCATCCGAGACTAAGCCTGCGCCCAGTGAAACAGGAAAGTTCTCCCTGAAGGCAGGGTCTGTGGCCGTCAGCCAACTGCTCACTTGCTGCTGATGTTTGCCGCAAGTAAGCAGAGAAGCGAGCGATTGAGCCTCAATGGGTGATAAAGCCGGCTTGAAAAGAAGGCCGACCCGCTCATCAGCCTGAAACAACTGGCTTGTGTCGAGTGGAAGCCTGGCAGGTGGGGCTCCAGTCAAAAACAATCCTTTACACCTTTTGACAGTTTGCAGCAGTTCCATGGCAACATGCCCTCCAAGGGAATGGCCAACTACAATATAACTATGAAGGTTTAATTGTTCAATAATTCTGGCAATCAGGTCTCTGAAATATAAAAGGTTGTACATTGCTGATGGATCATTGGCGGCAGGTGAAGCCCCATGGCCCGGAAAGTCAATGGCAACAAGTCTGTAACCGGAAAGATTTTTGTCGTTGAACTGATGATAATAAGTTTCTGAATTTAAGGAATTTCCATGAAGAAATATGATCGCCGGTCCGTGATTTCCATTGTCCATCACAGCCGGTGAAAATCCAGACAATGTCAAAAATGTCCTTTTTATCATGAGCTGTAAGTTTATCAAGAACAGTTCGTCAGGTTAGTAATAATTATACGCAAATATATGACCTGAAAGGGCCAAATTATCCTTTGTACGTATAGTTTTTTTTTCATCATAGCTTTAAAGCAAATCAATTCTTTATCTCTGTAGTATTTGCGATCAACCACAACCTGCTTTTTGTCTTTTAAGTCGTTGGTTTTTTACGACATGCGACCCTTCGGGGTAGATGGAATTCATTAAATCTTTATCTATACACATCTGACCCTTCTGGGGGTCAACAGGCGCGCTTCAATGGAAATCCCAAACGTCTGCCCCGACTCCGGAGGAGTCGCATATGTAAAGAAAAAGGCAGATAAAACAACCACAACCTTGGCGGGGTCGCATGTTTCATAGATTAGTTAACCCCGCTGCCGCCCCCCGCTGGCGCGGATTTGTAATCCGTGCCTATAGAAAAGCAAACATCCGTTCATAAGAAAATTATTGAAAACTGTATACCAGTGTCAAAATCAGATGATCAACATATTCATTAATTGATTAGTTTTGGTTCATGATCTGAAAGGTAAATGTAATAATCCTGATTGAGGTGAATGATTCGTTTTTGCATGATAATTGGTTTGGCACGGATTGCAAATCCGCGCCAGCGGGGTCAAATTTCCAAATGTTAATGCTAAATAAAACATTTGCATGAATAATCAACGGAAGCTAATTGAGGCGGAAATTCTAAGTTCTGCAAAAAAAATAATAGAACGTTGGAATATCAATCTAAAAAATAAAAAGATTGAGATAGAAACTAGTGCTATTTCAAGGAGTGGAGATAACGAAACCTATTTTTCGGAAATAGAGTTTAATGTTTGGAAAGACAATAATATAGAAACTTTCTTCTCGTTAATTGTTTTCATGGAAGGTAGACAGAATATCCAATTGGATGAAATAGCTGAATTTATTGATGATGAAATAAAAACTTCAATAGAAAGTATAAATTGAACTAAAAAGCCCGGCACTGCCGGGCTTTTCTTTTATAATGCAGCAACATTTTTCTGAAAGAAATCTTTAAACTTCTTTTTAGGACATTATCAGGGAAAGATCAACATATTCAATAATTGATTAGTTTTGGTTCATGATCTGAAAGGTAAATGTAATAATCCTGATTGAGGTGAATGATTCGTTTTTGCATGATAATTGGTTTGGCACGGATTGCAAATCCGCGCCAGCGGGGGGGATTTAATGATTTGAATTCTGCATTCTCCAAATCATTAACACACCATATTAATACCGCTCAAGGTAGTGGGGCCAAAGGACAAGGGGGTTATTCTATAGACAATGCTGTTAATTTTTTGAACTCGCATGCATATTCACCTGATGGACCAAATAAATATGGTACAGGTTCATGTTCCCCTTTTGTACCCAATGCCATTAATGCAGGATTTGGGGATAAGAGAATACAGACTAACCTAGCTGGTAGTGCTTATGGTCCTTCATTATTGAAGGCTGGCTTTACTTCTGTAGATATAAAAAGCTTAGCGGCTTATACCCCCCCGCTGGCGCGGATTTGTAATCCGTGCCTATAGAAAAGCAAACATCCGTTCATAAGAAAATTATTGAAAACTGTATACCAGTGTCAAAATCAGATGATCAACATATTCATTAATTGATTAGTTTTGGTTCATGATCTGAAAGGTAAATGTAATAATCCTGATTGAGGTGAATGATTCGTTTTTGCATGATAATTGGTTTGGCACGGATTGCAAATCCGCGCCAGCGGGGGGGAAGAACTTGCAATACTGGTATTGGTGGTCCTTGCGGTCATATTCAAATGTACAACGGAAACCAATGGGTGTCAGATTGTTTCCAAACCAGACCTTTTTGGCCAGGTTCAGCTTATGAAAATACTAAGCCTCAACTTCATTTTCAAATATATAGATGGTAAACAACAACTCTTAACTCGAATATAATGAAAACACTTCAAATATATTTAATAAGTACCATACTGATATTTATCAGTAGTTGTAGTAATGCACAAAACAACAATTCAGAAAAACTAGCTGAAACTATGTTGTTAGATTTTTATTCTAAGCATTTTTATATATGGAGAAATACCCCCATTAGTAATACTTCCCCTGTGACAGTTCTTTATGAAAAATTAGATTCCTTAATGCAAAAATATTGTACTTCAAAGCTCAGAAAAGAAGTTAGAGAAGTATTTGAAAATGTTGGAGCGGATTATTTGACTAATAATTTAATTGGAGATTTAAATGAAAACCTGAAAGTTGTAAAAGATGCAAGAATGGAAAACGACTATATTGTATCGTTTTTAGCTACATATCTAGATGCTCCGGGCGGACAAACTAAAAAACAAGTTACTGTTTACGTGACAATAATAAAGGAAGGCGAAGGCTATAAGATAGATTCTGTAAGATAATATTGAAGAATAGAAGCAATTAGCCCGGGCTTATATTTTTTTGTGAATATCCCCGCCGCGCGAACTTCTCTCAAAGAAGGTAATCTTTCGCGTGGCAACAAGCAAAAAGGGGTATGATTGGTGACTTCTTATTAAAATATTTCAAGTGTAATTGAAAAATATTTATAATTGCAAATAAATTCAATCAAACTTTAAATATTATGCAGTCAATCTTAGAAAAAATCGCGATATACAATGTTTGGGATGGAACACCTTACAACACCGGATATGAAAGGAGCGATTATCTGAACACAATTTCGAAATACATTGGCAACAAGTTGATCAAGGTTCTGGTTGGGCAGCGCCGAGTTGGGAAAAGCTATGTTCTTCGTCAGGTTATTAATTTTTTAACTTCTGTAAAAGGAGTTAACCCACAAAATATTTTTTACCTCAATAAAGAGTATACTGCTTACGATGAAATCAAATCGTCCTCTGACCTGGATTCTCTGTTTACTTACTATCGCATGCAATTCAGATTAACCGGTAGAATCTATATTTTTCTGGATGAAGTTCAGAATATTGTGAATTGGGAAACATTTGTCAATTCCTATTCGCAGGATTTTACAGGTGAATATGAAGTGTTTATAACAGGTTCAAACTCGAACCTGCTATCGGGAGAACTTGCATCGCTGCTTTCCGGGCGATATGTTGAATTCGAAATTTATCCGTTTAGTTTCTTTGAATTTGCCGGAATAAAAAACCTGACAGTAAGTAAAGAGAGTTTTCTGAGATACATGCAAAGTGGCGGATTGCCTGAAATGTTCCATTTTGATCAGGAAGAATTGCATCGGCATTATACTGAGAGTTTGAGAAATACGATCGTTTTGCGCGATATTGTCGGGCGCCACAACATCAAGGATTTATCGCTGCTCGAAGAGGTTTTTAAATTCTTGTCGGCTAACATTGGTAATCTCACCTCATTTAGCAGTATCGTCAATTACTTTAAGAGCAAACAAAAGAAAACCAATTATGAAACCATCTCCTCCTATGTCGGGTTCCTGACCGACACTTTTATTCTTCATCATTCCGAACGCTTTAACCTGAGGGGGAAACAGCTGCTTGGCGGTGAATGTAAATATTATCTGAATGACCTGTCCTTTAAAAATTATCTGCTGGGTTATTATCCATCTGATATTGGTAATAATCTTGAAAACTATGTCTATATGCAACTTAGACGAATGGGATATCAGGTTTTTGTGGGGGTGTATAATAAAGTTGAAATTGATTTTATTGCATTGAAACCGGAAAAGACATTATATATCCAGGTTTGCTATACATTGAATGAAACAAAAACCATAGATCGGGAATTCGGTAACCTACTTTTAATTAAGGATAACCACGAAAAAATGGTTGTATCACTCGATGATATAAAATACTCAGATTATGAAGGTATTAAGCACATCAGACCATGGGAATTGGTTTGATTTTTGAACAAATACGGTAATACTCATACTGTTTTTATTCATCATAGACTTCAAATTATGCTGAGCATGTTCAGGGCAAACCATTATTTTGATTGGGCTGATTGTTTCAAAGACCACGCGAAGGGATTCGCACGGCAGGGGGGAGATTGATTTTTTATTGTTAAACTCAACAACCTTTTATTGGAATTTCATATCTTCGATGTTTTGAAAATTGTTTTGGTACAATAAAACTTAATATCATGAAACAAATTATTCTAATTTTCATTTCATTTATTGTAATAAGTAACAATACATATTCGCAAAATGACACTTATAAAGAACGAAGTAAGTGTATAGTAATATCAAAAGATATAGTAAAAGAAAATCTTACATACCCTGAAGAAGCGAAATTCTCAACTTCATTTGTTCATGAAGAGAATGGATATGGTAAATGCATAGTATTGGGACAAGTGACTGCTTCTAATGCATTTGGAGTGAAGACTAAATATACCTTTAAAATTTGGATGGCTCATAATGGCAAGGAATGGGCTGAAAGAAGAAACTGGGAATTAGAAAAGCTAATTTTAGAAGATGAGTCTAAAAGCCAAACAGTTATTGATAATCGAAAAAAGCCTGTTAATGATAGTCGTAAAAGAGAACTTGGGAGTATTGATGGAATTAATTGTACGTTTATTGAAGGAAGCTCGTTATTTACAAGAATAATTACACTTAATAAACTTTCAAGGGAACAGATAAAAAGGACTTCTATAGAACTGGAAATCAAAACGGATATTATATATTTCCATTTGCCAAACAAAACAAATCGTGGAGAGGAGTACGGAATGAAAAACGGAAATCTAATTTTTTTATTTGATGAAAAGTGAAATAATGTAACATTTAACTTCGACATGGCAATCATGGGCAAATAAGTGTCGGGTAGAAATCATTCGTTGCGATTTCAATACCTGTCAAACCGAAGTACTTTCTCCAGCGGTTTGCGGATTTTTTCGCGATGGGGGTAATCGGGGGGCGTGTGGCCAAGGGTGATCACGAGTCCGATGGTCTTTTTTGCTGGTATATGCAGCAGTTTTTTGATTTTTTTCTCATCAAACCAGCCCAGCATGCAGCTTCCCAGATTGAGTTCGGCTGCCTGAAGGCAAAAATGTTCGGCAGCGATGCCAATGTCGAACAGGGGATAGTCCTTTTTCTTGATGCGTCCGCCCAGCTCGGTGATGGCTTTGGGTTTTTCGATCACCATAACAACAAGAACCGGAGCTTCGACAACAAAACGGTTAAAGGTTTTCAGCGGGCCTGAGCAGGCCTCGGCCACTTGATTTCTTAAGGGTTCCTGACGCACCACCACAAAAGTCCAGGGTTGCGAATTGCTGGCCGAAGGGGCAAGCCGTGCTGCTTCAATACATTGCAAAAGGTCTGTTTCAGCTACCTCCTGCGGGCTGTAGCGTCTGTCGCTCTGGCGTTTCATCACAAGGTCGGGGAACTTCATCTTACAATTTCTTCATGTGAAACACAATGGCTTTTTTCCCTTCCATATTTTCGGCACGTGTGTGCAGTATGCTGTCGCCCTCAAAGCGGTACACGATGCGGTTGGGGTAGTCGTGCCATGGATTTTCGAACACCCATTGGTTGCTGCTTTGCTGCACCAGAGCAAAACGGATAATTTTTCCCTGGTTTTGCCTGTACACTTTAGCCATATAATACAGGCTGTCACCCTGATGGTCAATTCTGAGGTTTTCGGAATACATGGTGTCGCCTGCGTGGCTGAGGCTGAACGCCCTTCCGATCAGGCCTGAGTCGGCTACCGTTTTCCATTGTTCATAAAACACTGTATTTCCGGTTGTTTTCCATGTACCGGTGAGTTTTTGGCCGAGAGTGTCATTATTAAGCGTTTTGCCGGGGTTTGTGCAGGCCTGACACAAAAATGCCAACACGGTTAAGATTAAAAGAATATGTAATGGTTTCATGTAGTCTGTTGGTTAGTAAGCATCACTTCATCCGAAATGCTGATGGTTCCGCCCTGTATTACCCGACAGCAAACCCCTCCGCGCCAGTCGGGTACGAGTGCTTTGGTGAGTCCGTTGCACTGTTCGTCCATTCGGTGGCAGGGTTCGGTTTCGCCGGTGATTTCGAGCAGCACACTGCCAATGCTCAAAAATTGCCCGGTGGTGTGTGCAAGCTCAATGCCTTCCACCAGCAGGTTGGCCCTTCGGGTGGTCCAGGGCAGGGTGGAGTGTATTTCCTGGCAGGCAGCCTCAAAGCCCTCTCGACTGAGCACGGTTACCTGTCTTTTCCCCGGAGTACCCCGGAAATCGCCTTCAAGGCCTGTCTCAACACTCACCCTGCATGCATCCAGGGGGATCATGTTGCCAAATTTTTCTTTCTTGATGGCGATACCGATCAGTTTGCCCATGATGTTCAGATTTTTCCCCGGAGGCGTTCTTTCAGGGCTGTGGTCTGGTCTTCGAAGCCCGCTTTTCCGAGGAGTGCAAACATATTTTTCTTGTATGCTTCCACTCCGGGCTGGTCGAAGGGGTTCACGCCCAGCATGTAACCACTGAGGGCACATCCCATTTCGAAGAAATAGATCAGTTGTCCGATAGCATCTGCGTTGATGGCCGGAAGCTGAATCCTGATGTTCGGAACACCGCCGTCAACATGTGCCAGGGTGGTGCCGAACTCGGCCATGAGGTTGGCTTCGGAGAGGCGCTTTGAAGCAATATAATTAAGCTGGTCAAGATCGTTTTCAGCCGCCGGTACCCTGAGTTCACGAGCAGGTTGTTCCACTGACAGCACGGTTTCGAATATGTTTCGCAGCCCTTCCTGAATGTATTGACCCATCGAATGCAGGTCGGTGGTGAAGCCCACACCGGCCGGGAAAATGCCTTTATGTTCCTTACCTTCGCTTTCGCCGTAGAGCTGTTTCCACCATTCGGTGAGGTAAAACAGCCGGGGCTCGTAGTTCACCATGATTTCGGTGGTTTTGCCTAAGTGATACAATGCCTGTCGCGCAGCAGCATATATAGCGATCGGGTTGCCATACATTTTGTTGACAGCTCTGCTGGCTGCTTCCATTTTCTGGGCACCTGAGATGAGTTCATGAATATCAACTCCGGCTACGGCTATTGGCAGCAGCCCTACAGGAGTAAGCACTGAATAGCGTCCGCCCACATCATCGGGAACCACATAACTGCGGTAACCTTCGCTGTCAGCAACCTGTTTCAGTGCGCCACGGCTTTTGTCGGTGATGGCCACAATACGTTTCCGGGCTTCGGCCACGCCATATTTTCTTTCCAGATGAGCCCTGAGAACCCTGAAAGCGATTGCCGGCTCAGTGGTAGTGCCCGATTTTGAAATCACCACCATCGAATAGTGTTTTATATCGAGCAGGTCGAGCAGGTCGGCAAGGTATTCCTCGCTGATGTTTTGCCCGGCATACACAATATGTGGTGTTTGTTTGTTGATCAGCGCACTGAAATGATGTGTCATGGCTTCGATCACTGCTCGGGAGCCCAGATAGGATCCGCCAATACCGACAACCACAAAAACCTCAGATTTTTCGCGTAGTTCGGCTGCATGATCGCTCAGTTGACGTATAAATTCATCCGTCGTCTGTGAGGGCAGGTCAACCCAGCCCAGGAATTCAGCACCGGCTCCGGTTTTGTTGTATATTTTTCGGTAGCTTGTGATAACCTGCTGGTTATGGTCGAATATTTTTTCTTTGGACACAAAGCCATATACCTGGTCAATATCGAGTTTTATCTGAATCATAGGAAGTTAGAAGTATTAGGTTTGTCAATGTTTCAGGGCTGAAAATTACAAATATTCCCTTACCGGCCGGGCAAAAAAAAGTGAGGCAGCCAAGTTGACTGCCTCACTGAACCAAAAACCAAAAATTTATGAAAACCTTTAACGCACAATGGTAGAACAAAAATTTACGGACATATATTGGGATTAGCCCTTACACTTTGTTCGTGAGACAAAAGTACAACAGCCCGTACAGTAAGGCTGTTAACGAAGTATAACAGTTGTTAAGATATGTTAAAAACCTGTAAACCATGCACATGATTGATCTACTTTTGCCTGTGTGAACAGAAACCACATTACAGGGATAATTATTGTGATGACCATTGCGCTTCTTGGCCTGATGGGTATTCAGGTGTATTGGATCGGAGATGCGGTGAAGGTGAAGGAAGCCAATTTTATCCGTGATGTGAATGTAGCCGTCAACAATGTGATGGTTACCCTGGAAAAAATCAGGATGCAGCGCGAGTTCGAGCGGCAGATGAACCTGCTTGACCGCAAAGCTGACCTGATGGCTTCGTGGGACTCGATTAATGCAGGAATGCAGCAGGATTTATCCATGCCCATGAATAACGAAAGTTACATTCAGCTGCTCCAGAAATGGACTTCGGCGCAGGAAATGCTTCAGGAGATGTTGTTTGGGCTTAACGCAGCCACACAGGACGAAGGCTTTGCACCTACATTGATAGATTCGATCATCGAACGGGAATTGGTGCGTCAGAACATAAGAACCACTTATGAATTCGGCATTTACAATCCCAGAAAGAATGCAATGGTGTATCAAAAAACAGGCAGGTTTCCGCAGCAGCTTCTTACCGAAAGCTTTGCCTATGAAATTCAGCACGGCGGAAGGCCGTTGCGTTTTGCTGATCAGTTGTTGTTGTATTTCCCCAACGAAAGACGATTTCTGGTCAGCCAGTTATGGGACCTGCTGCTGATTTCAGGTTTTCTGATACTAATAATTATCGGTGGCTTTGGAACAACCATATACACCATCTTCCGGCAAAAAAAGATATCTGAAATCAAGAACGATTTTGTAAACAACATGACCCACGAGTTCAAGACCCCGATCTCGACCATAGGGCTTGCTTGTGAGGCATTGCGCGATACCGATATTCAGAAAACCGAAGGCCTTTATTCGAGCTATATCAGTATGATAGACGAAGAGAACAAAAGGCTGGGCATGATGGCCGAACAAATACTGCAATCAGCAGTACTTGAGAAAGGCGAGTTGTTGCTTCACCCTGAAAATGTTGATATGCATGCACTGATCAGTGAAACAGTTGCAACCAAGGTTCTGCAGGCACGTAAAAAGAATGGCAGTATCCTGACCGAACTTCATGCCGAGCGCTCTGTGATTTCAGCCGACAGGGTTCATATGACCAATGTGTTGCTTAATCTGCTCGACAATGCCATTAAATATTCTCTGGAAATGCCTCAGGTAACTGTCAAAAGCCGGTCGATACCCAACGCCCTTGAAATCAGCGTTCATGACCAGGGAATTGGGATCAGTAAGGCCAATCAGAAGAAAATATTTGAAAAACTTTACCGTGTGCCAACAGGTAACATTCACAACGTTAAGGGCTTTGGGCTCGGGCTTAGCTATGTGAAGGCCATCGTTGAAAAGCACGGAGGAACTGTACATTTGGATAGTGAACTTAAAAAGGGGACCGCGTTTTTTATCAGGTTGCCTTTGAACGGACAAAATTTATAGCTTTGGACTATGGAAAACAATATTAAAGTACTGCTGGCCGAGGATGACAAAAACCTTGGGACAATTTTAAAGGCATATCTGGAAGCCAAGGGATACGAAACGGAGTTGTGTACCGATGGTCGTGAAGCCCTTGAGAAGTTCAAAAGGAATGATTTTGGATTCTGCATCCTCGACATCATGATGCCGGTGATGGATGGCTTTGCTCTTGCTGCCGAAATAAGAAAACTCGACCGTAAGATTCCGTTGTTGTTTCTTACGGCCAAATCCATGCAGGATGACAAATTGCATGGATTTGATCTGGGGGCTGATGATTATCTGACCAAGCCTTTCAGCATGGAGGAGTTACTCATGCGCATGAAGGCTATCCTGCGCCGCTCGGCCGACGACAGGGTGAAACCTTCGGTGTTCACCATCGGGACGTTTGTTTTCGATTACAACCGGCAGTTGCTCACCAAAGGTTCAGAAGAACACAAACTCACCTCCAAGGAAGCCGAACTCCTAAAATTGTTGTGCGAAAACATGAACCGTGTGCTCGACAGGTCAGTGGCCCTGAACAAAATCTGGTTCGATGACAGCTATTTCAATGCCCGTTCAATGGATGTTTATATAACCAAGCTCAGGAAATACCTGAAAAGCGATGTGCACGTGGAATTAATGAATGTGCATGGAATTGGGTTTAAGCTTGTTGTCAATCAGGAATAAACCCAATCAAAGACAGTTAATAGGGCAGGCCGTTGTCTTCTCTGTACCTGAAATTTACCGATGCAGGATACAGTGAGAAAGAAGGATCTTCAAGAATGTTCCAAAAGCTCTCCGAACCGGGCCCTCTGTCTTTGTTGGTGAGCACGATCAGGGTTTTTTCGTTTTGCATGTCACGAAGGTAAAAGGTTCTGAATCCTTTCCACCAGCCATAGTGATACACAGTGCTGTCAGCCTGTCCGCGAATGCGCCAGCCAAATCCGTAATTATCCTTTCGGCCCCTGTGTGTTGGGCTTCCGGGTTTAAATGCTTCTGCCAGGGTTTCTTTTTTAATCAGCCATTCATATTTCAGGGCCTTATCGAACTGGTAGAGGTCCGATACAGTTGAATACATGATTTTGTCACCTTTAACGCCATTGAGGAAATTGTTTTTTACCCTGACTAATCCACGACCCCTTGCATCATGACCCGGAACTACTTTCTGTTCTATATAAGTTGTCAGCAGGGTGTCGTCAGGTACATGAAGAATAAAGGAGTTGTTCATGCCCAGTGGATGAAAAACATAATCATGCATGAATGAAGCAAATTCTTTTCCTGATGCTCTTTCAACAATGGTAGCCAGCAGTGCATAGTTTGTGTTGCAATAGTGGAATCCGTTGTTTGGTTTGAAATACACCATTGGCCGGTGACGGACAAACAGCTCAATCATGGTTTTGTTGGTTACAGCGAGGCGTTTATCAGGCCATTTCTCATCGGCAAGCGATTCATAACGAGGAATCCCTGACCGGTGGTTGAGCAGTTGCCTTATTGTAATCCCTTCATAAGGCCATTCAGGGATATGTTTTCGGATGTCATCATCATAACCCAGTTTCCCTTTTTCCTGTAGGATCATAACCGCCATGGCGGTGAACATTTTCGACACGGAAGCAAGTTCAAAGCGGCTGTCGGTTGACAGTGGTTCTTTTCGCTTGATCACATCAGCGTAACCATATGCTTTTTCAAAAACAACACGGCCTTTTTCGGCAAATAGCACCGTCCCGTTGAACCCATTCTTTTTTTGAAGGTCCTGAAATAAATTATCGAGTTTTTGTTGCTGGTGCTTAATCCTGTCCTTGTCAAGGTCAAGATAAATGCTGTCAGCATCCATGATACGCCTGAGTTCCGGATTCGAATCTTTTCCCTGAGGCTGTTCATCAATCCACACACAGCCCGTGAACGCCAATCCAACAATAATTACCAACAGCAGTCGAAACAAGGCTTTAATTTTTTAAGGCGCAAAAATAGGGTTTTGCAGGAAAAGGATGGATAAGATTTTTGTTTTTACAGCTAATACAATGCTTTTAGGTATTTCAGGCCATTGTATTGCCGGACAATTCATGTTGAAAGCCAATCCCGATAGCAGACAGGAATCTGGCAACGGGCATATGGGTAAATCAGTATCAGAAGTATTTCTGATTTTTGTTGTCGGTGAATATGCCATCAATAGTGCGAAAACAAAAGGATGAATTGTTTTCTTAATGATATATTGTCAGGGACACTCCTCCATAAAACAGAGTGCCGTAAAGCGGGGCGTAGATAAAGGCGGCATCATCAAGATGTCGTTCATCCTGTATATAGTTGAAAATGTTATTAACGCCAGCATAGAGCCTGAACTGTTTCATTTTTTTGGAAACCCTTGCATTGAAAACCGTAAATGGATCTGTTTTCTTGATTTTCGACTGGTTGCCTAACACCGGATTAATCTCCTCATTGTAATAGTCTATGTACATGTTTCCCTGATAATTGCCTGTTAATGTGAATGTCCAGGATTTTGGGGTGTATTCAAGTTTCAGGTTAGCTGTTGTCGTTGGAAACCTTGAAATGTATTTACTCACATCTTCAAATGGGGTTCCGGCCCAGTCTTCACGAACGTTTTTATATTCTCCCTGATTTAAGGTTACGTCAAATCCAATGTCGAAATCCCTGTGCAGGTTAGCTGCTACTGACAGTTCGATGCCCTGGACAAAGGCATCATCAATGTTTTTCCATTGGTAGTCGTAACCCAAAGCAGTCACTTCAGCATCAGCATCGGTGAAACCGATCTTGTTGGTCAGATTGGTTCTGAAAACATTGGTGCTGATCCGCAAATATGTGCCATAGTAATCAGCGGATAGATTGTAACTAACAGATTTTTCTGGATTTAAATTGGAAGATTTCCAGACTCTGGGCGAACCGCTGCACAGGTGCAGGTCTTCCGAAAAACCATATGGGGCACGAAAACCTGTGCCTGCGTTGGCCCTCAGGGTGATCACTCTGGATAACTTGTATTTCAGAGCTATACGGGGGTTTACGGTTGATTCACTAAAGTTGGTTTTCGGGAAATTGCTGATAGCAAAAACCTGTTTGTCGGCGGTGTATTTTTCGCCTGATGTGTGCTGGTCGAACCTGATTCCGGGAACAACCACCAGTTTTTCGTTTACAGCCCATTCATCCTGCACAAAAAGTCCGAATTCCTGTGCTGACTTGTCGGCTACAGAGCGGTAGGATTCGCCAAGGAAGGGGCTCGATTCGTCAACAACAACATACATTCCTGACTCTTCAAGCTTATTTAGAAAAACCTGTACACCTGCAATAAAGCTATGTCTTCCGACCTTTGAATTAAACGACAAGGTTGAAGTGAGGGAATTCTCGTTTGCAAGGTATGGCCTCATGTTTCTGAGGTCAGGGATACTATCGTTGTGTGTGGCCATATAATCACCCAGATAGGCATCGCTTGTTGCGTTACGGTCATGGTAAACATAAGCCAGCGAAAAGTTAATTTCCGAGTTTTTCATGATCTTCTTTTGGTAGTTTAACGATGCTTCGTACCTGTCTGTGGTGATGTTTTCAGTTCCATCGGTGAGCGGATTCCGATAGTAATCATCGGTCATGGTGCCTCCTTCGCGTTTTTCAAAAACCGATTTTCCGCGAAGTGTTAATTTGTCGTTGTTCATAAAAGCATTGTCAATGTACAGGCCAAAACCTGCATTGACAAGGTTGGTCAATACCCTGTCAGTAATGCCATCTTTGTTTTTTACTTCTTCCTGAGCCAGTCCAGGACCGGTTTGATCTATGGCCCCTTCAGTGTAATGCTGTGCAAAAACATTCAGACCAATATTCCCTTTTTCGTTGCGCATGGATGAGTTAACGTCGAATTTGTTGGTTTTGTGGCTTCCCAGTTGAAGGTCCACTGATGTCATGGGTTGATATCCGGGTTCTTTGGTTACAATGTTGATGGCGCCTGCAACAGCTCCGCTTCCATAAAGTGCTGATCCGGCACCTTTTACAACCTCGATCTTATCTATATCAATGGTGCTGATCTGTTGCAACCCATAAACGCTGGCAAGACCAGAATAGATGGGTTGCCCGTTGATCAAAATCTGAGTATGCTCGGCTCCAAGGCCCTGCATGCGCACCATCGAAAAGCTGCAATACTGGCACTGGCTTTCCACCCTTACGCCCGGAACACCTTCCAGAGCCTGATAAATATTCACTGCATTTTTGTTTTCGATGGCTTTTGCCGTAATCACTTCTGTGCGAACAGGCACATCCTTGATGAAATGTTCGGTTCTGGTTCCGGTGACCACTACCTGTTCGAGGTTAAGCACATCTTCTTCGAGTTCAAAAAACAGGTTTATGGCTTTGCCTTGTTCCATCAACACTTCTTTTTCCTGGGTTTTATACCCCATGAGCTGAGCAACAATGATGTTTTTGCCCACCGGCAAATGAGCCAGTTTATAATGTCCGGTTCCATCGGCAACAGTACCCATAGTAGTGCCTTTCACTGAAATAGTCGCATATGGCAGGTGTTCTTTTGTAGCTTTTGATTTCACATCGCCAAAAAGCATGGCATCTGTCTTGTTTTGTGCATATGCCTGAAACATCATGAAAGTCGCAAGGAGCATGATCAACGTTCTCTTCATAGTGCCATCAATTATTTGGTTTAATAATCAGTGGCAAAATAAAAGCTAACCCAATAATGCTGCAATCGCTAAAAAACAGGATTTTACTTTAATGTAATCGCTAAAAAAAGGGATGGGTTCTCAATCAAGGTTGATGACCCCTTTGGACACAGCATAAACCGTAAGTCCTGCAAGGCTTCGTATGCCTGTTTTGTCCATTATGTTTTTGCGGTGTGTATTCACAGTATGGATGCTGATGTTCAGTTTTTCGGCAGTTTCTTTGTTCGACATGCCTTTGGTAAGCAGTTTTAAAACATCAATCTCCCGTTCCGACAAATAGCCGTCTTCACCATTGTGGACTAAGCTGTTGTTTTGAATTTTGTTGATTTTTTGAACGATTAATGAATGTTCATCAGCAATGGAAAAAACATCATCAAATACTTTTAAAAAGGATTGGTCGAAAAGAGCGTAGATGATTCCGATCCATATTACATCCGGAGATTGTTTCTTAAGTCTGGCAAATTCGTTCAACCTGTTTAACACCAATGACGGATTTATCAGCACAACTGAAACCTCTTTCTTAACAAGAAGTAATTCTAACTCAAGAATATTGTCCACATGATAAAATACATAGTCGTATCCCGATTTAGAAACAGTTGCAAGCAAACCTTCATAGATTATTTTTGAAGGCTCAAGAACTGCAATACTATTCCTGTTTCTATCCATTTAATTCAGCTTCAAGACGTTCGATGACAGGAATCAGAACCCTTTCTTCGATAAACGAATGTATTTTCAGGTCAAATTCCAACTCAAATAATGTTGTAAGGAATCTCCGTTTGGTGTTCAGTTCGCTTTCGAGTTGAATGTGTTTCAGGAAAAGGTTTTTTAAATCAGTCAGTTTGGTTTCAATGTCGGTATGGTGGTTCCGGTATTCATTCACTGAAAACGAATTTTTTTCACGGGTTTCGTGTGCATGTTGGATGCTTTTAAAATATGGGAATGCCACTTCATCTTCATATTTTAAGTGTTCCATAACTTCTTCAAAGTATTCATTAAAGAATCTTTCAATTAATTGATGATCTTTACTGTTGAGGTTGTTTTTGAGTTTCTCAAGGTAGTATTTAAGTTCGGGGTATTTATCCCTGACGTAATAGGAATGGCTCTTTTTGAGGAACAGCAAAACTGAATGTATGTTTTTTATGGTATTTAAAGCATGGTCCTCAGGCATGAAGCCGTTGTATAAGTTTGCCACAATAATAAAAGCTCCGGGATCAATGTTGTTTTCAAGGCAAAGTTCATCAACAGTTTTGCCGCCAACTGCAAAATCAATTTCAAAGTGTTGTAAACAAAGTAACAATGAATGATTTTCAACAATCAAATCAAACATTTTTTTGTCCTTTGTGATGTACGTCTTTTCAGATATGAACATTATTTTTCTGACAAAATTAATGAAAACTGCTTCTGTATTCAAACACGGTGTTGTGTCGGCTGGCCCGAAACTGATGAGTCTGGTTTTTGCGTGCTGCCTCCCGGCAGGCTATATGACTGATTTAAGGCATGTATTGCCATAACACAACTGTTGCTGCGAACCTTTACTGTTTGTTTGAAGCCAGTGGCTGAACTATGGTCTGAAGGGCAGGTCGGGTTAAAGAGCCATGACCATTTTTTCGATCCTTTGGCTAACTTCGGCAGCCAGGCTTGTTAGTTCGGGTTTGCCAATACCTTCAACCATGGTTGCCGCTTCCATAGCTGCCACTTCTATCAGGCCTTTACCCTGATCAATAATAACCACATTGCACGGAAGCAGCACCCCGAGTTTGTCTTCGATATTGAGCGCTTTGCTTGCAAAATGGGGGTTACAGGCACCAAGTATTACGTATGGCTTAAAATCGTAGTTGATTTTTTCTTTGAGGGTTTTGCTTACGTCAATAGTTGTGAGTACCCCAAAGCCGATTTCTTTAAGTGAGGCAGTTACCCTGTCAATTGTGGCAGAAAATTCGCCTTCAATGGTTTTACTTACGTAGTATTTCATAGCTGTTTTGTGATTATAACAATGTTAGGGTTTAATTTGTTTATAGCAGGTGTTTGAGGGCTTCGCGACGGCTCAGGCCCGATAAAGGCGTCTTTTCTACAAAAGCTTTTACCGGTTCAGGGTTAACTTTTGCATATTCGCGCAGTGACCAGCCAATAGCTTTTCGGATAAAAAATTCCTTCTCGCCGGATAAGCGTTCTGCCAAAGAAAAAAGAAGTTGCTGATCTGTATGTTGTTTGTATTTCAATTGAAAAAGCAAACAACTGCGCTGCAGCCATATATTGCCCGAAAGCATCCAGTTGCTGATTACACGGTCACGGTCGTTCGGGAACTTCCTGAACCACTCAGCCACAAGGTTTGGAGCGATATAATCAATGGTATCCCACCATGACTTTTGTGTGATCATAAATTCAAAAAGCATGATGTGCTCAGGAAGAAATTGTTTTCTTAGTTTGAAAACCACCTCCATAGCAGCATATTGGAACTCGCGCTCCGGTTGTTCCCAGGCATTCAGCACAATTTCTTCCAGCATGTTGATTCCTGGAAGCCCATAGGTTTTAATGAATTGATTCAGCAGCAATCTTCTGTTCGGTGACTTGATCCCATAGAACACACTGATGTGCTTCATGTACGCTGAAGCCCCTTTGGCAACTTGTTCGTTTGCCTCTGCTTTGAATGCTTCCTGCAGAGGAAGCCAATACGGATGAACTTGGGATTGTTTCATTTAACCACCATTTTTGTCCTTGCCATTATTGTTCCTTCAGGACCAGCCAGACTCACGATATAAGTTCCCCGTGCCCATCCTGATAGGTTTACTGTGATATGGGAAGAGCCGGTAATGGTTCTTGTCAGCTGTTTCCTTCCTGAGGAATGTGTTACACTAAGCTCTCCGGCATTTGGAACCGACCATGAAATGATAACCGAATCGGTGGCCGGGTTTGGGAAAAGGCTTATTATCTGATGGAGATTGCTTGTTGTCTGGTCAGCAGTACCGACGAGCTGAAGATCCCATGCTGCCAGCGTATATTCGCCTTTTTGCAACTCATTCACAAAGAGGTAGCCAACCGACCAAAGCCCTTCGCGGTATTGGTCAACAGGCATCCATTCATGTGCAGGGTTTGGCCTGTACAGCAGTACTACCGAATCTTTTTCGGACCTGATCAGCGATTGGTCGAGGTTGTTTGAGTTACTGTAAAAAAATCTGCCTCGCATCGCAGTGCCTTCCGGAAGGATTCCATCAACCGACCAATACCTGTAAGGTGATAGCCGAAGCCCGTTGATCTGCGTTTTCAGGCTGTCGGGCGGTGCCCAATGATGGGTGATCCTGAAGAAGGCCGAATCGCTCAGTGCATCAACAAACAGTTTGAAGTAGGGCTTGCTGAAAACATATTCGCCTGTTTCCCTGATGATCCGGTGCTCATCGGTGGTGGCATCCAAGGTTTTGTCGTAATAGTCGAGCATGGCTATCTTCGGCTCAAATGGTAGGGTTTTGACCGAAAATCCTGTTGATCCGTCAAACCTGACCGTATCGGTAAAGATTTCCCATTCGGGGTCCATAAAACTGATTTCGATCTGATGTTCGCTGCCGGAATGCACAGCCCCTTTGTGTTTCTTTTTCAGGTGAATGTCGGTTTCATAACCTTTTGAGGTTTGGGTCACATGAATCGAATCAATGGAATAGTGTGGGGTTCCGGGGGTAAATACCCAGGTATCAAAAAATCCGTCGAGGTTTGTGCCACTGGCCGCCGACAACGCATCCCTGAGGTCGTAAGAGGTTGCATGAGAGTATGCAAAAGAATCAAGGTAATGTTTCACCGCATCGAAAAATACTGAATCACCCAAATAGTGCATCAGGCTGTGCACAACAGAGGCACCCTTTTTATATACAGTGGTGCCATATGTATATTCATCGGGCACATTGTTCAGGGCATAGTATCCATTATCCTGTATATGAGCATTTTTGAGCACTTCATAATGGTTTTCTTTCATGTTGTTGAGGTAGTCGTTGTAGCCGTAGATGGGGATTCGGTAGAAATGCTGACAGAATGTTGCCCAGCCTTCGTTGAGCCACATATCCTGTGCTGTAGCGCATGTAACCTTGTTCCCGAACCACATATGTGCAATTTCGTGGGCCATCAGGTATTCACTTCCCAGGTTTCCGTTAATGGCCTGATGCGGATAAGCTATGTTTGTTACATGTTCCATGGCGCCTATGGCCGTTCCTGTATATCCGATTCTTTCCCACGGATAGGGGGCAAACGAATGTTCGAAAAGGCTTATAACATCATGCAGGTTTTGAAAGGATCCGGCCACTTTGCCCGTATCTTGCGGGCGGGTGTAAATGGTTATTGGGATGTCCTGCTCTATTCCTGAATACTGATCGGCAAACAGCTCATATTCACCCGCTGCTACCGAAGCGAGGTAGGTGGGGATGGTTTGCGACAACTTCCAGTGCCAGGTGAGTGTTCCGTCTCCTTCGTCAATGGTATTGATCAGGCTTCCGCCCGAAATACCCTTCATGTGCGCGGGCAGTGTGATCAGCACCTCGTAGGTTGCTCTGTCCCTGAAGTCGTCAACACATGGAAACCAGGCTTTGCCAAGGTTATGCGGAACGGATACAAATCCAACACCCAGGTTGAAAGCATAATTTCCCGAAAAATGAAAGCCGCCCCAACTTTCGTGAAACGGCTGCCCTCCGTAATGAACCTCAACTAACAGGGTGTCGGCTGGACCAAAGGTTTGGCCTGCTGAAATGTGCAGAATGTCGCCGCTGTGGCTGATCCCCAGAGCCGGATTGCCGTTGACAAAAGCCTGTTCAACCTGTAGTTGTTTGAGCTCCAAAGGGATCACCGAAAGTGGAAATACCGGGCGAAGGCTGATTTGTACCACCGCCTGAATTTGTTTGGTTACAAAGTTGATGTTGGTAAGATGGATCCGGTAATGTACGGCATCAATGCTGTCAGCAACCGGCGAACGTTCAAACCCATGCCTGTGGCCACACTTGTGCTGGGTATAAGAAAACAATGGTAACAAAAAGAGAACCACCCCTGCGAGGGTTTTTGAAATTGTTGACATGGGCGAATAATTATGGTGTAAAAATAACCAATTCGTTTGAAACCGTGCGACACACCGCTTTATGCTTCTGAGCAAAAAGAAGATGATTATTTGAAATGACTGAAAGACTTTGTTCAAACATAAATATGGCCCTGCCAGCATCAGGTAAAAATGGATTACTTTTGAAAACACGTTCAACCGGGTGTCCAATATTGAACATTCATTGTAGCAGGGCGAACAGCTGCAGTTCGAACAGCTTGGCTTTAAAAAGGGTAATGATCAGAAAAACAATAAAATAAATACTTGGCATCATTTTCGTGGAATGTAAAAGTCAAATCATTATTTATGAACACACACAACGATAGTCAGCAGCTTAAGGTATGGAAAGGGTTTATGATACTTTCGCTGGTTTTGCTTTTTGTATCGGGAACTTTGTTTGCGCAAAAAGTCTGGACCCTCGAAGACTGTATTCAACAAGCGCTTGAAAACAACATCCGCATTAAGCAAAGCAAGCTTGATGTGAGCAGTGGAGAGGTGAACATGCGCGAAAGCAAATTTAATTTGCTGCCCTCGCTTAATGCCTCAGCTTCGCATTCATACGGATGGGGGCGTTCGATTGACCTTGCAACCTATCAATATGTTGACCAGCAAACCCAGCAGAGTTACTTCAACATCAGCTCTGATGTTACTTTGTTCAGTGGCTTTCAGAAAATGAATACCATGAAGCAGCGGAGGGCCGAGTATCTGGCAGCCCGGTATAATTCGGACAAAGTGAGCAACGACATTGCCCTTGCTGTAGCCGGTTATTATCTGCAGATACTGTTCAGTCAGGAATTGGTTTCAAACAGCCGGCGACAGCTTGAGGTAACTGCCCAGCAGGTTGAACGTACCAGAAAACTGGTAGATGCCGGAACCCTTGCAAAGGGAAGTTTGCTTGAAATTCAGGCTCAACTGGCCAATGAAGAAGTTAACGTAGTGCAGGCCCAAAACCAGCTGAATCTTGCTTATCTCGACCTGTTGCAGTTGCTCGAATTGAGTTCCGACAACGAAATCTCCATTGATGTACCTGCACTGAAGCTGCCCGACACGCCATCATTGCTGCCGGTTCAAAACATTTATTCCACTGCACTTGGCATCATGCCCGAAATAAAAAGCGCCGAATACTATACCGAAAGCAGCCGCAATGCGCTTGCTGTTGCCAAAGGAAGCCGCAGTCCGAGTTTAGGGCTTCAGGGAGGTTTTGGTACCAATTATTCTGATCAGATACTCGATATTACATCAGGTGACGTGAAACCATTTGACGACCAGGTACGAGACAACAAAAGCACTACGCTCGCCATCAGGCTTAACATCCCCATTTTTAACGGATACCAGATAAACTCCTACATCAACAGGTCGAGAATTAACCTCGAAAACGCCAATTATAACCTTGATCTTGCCAGGAATACACTGCGCAAAGGAATCGAAAGCGCCTATTCCGATGCCCTTGCAGCATATGCATCCTACACAGCCAGGCAAAAATCGCTGAGCAGCCTCAGAGAATCTTTTAAATACACCGAGGAAAAGTTCAATGTCGGAATGGTTAATGCCATTGATTACAATGTAGCCAAAAACCAATTAAGCCGGGCCGAATCCGACCTGCTCTCAGGTAAATATGACTACATCTTTAAACTCAAGATATTGGATTTCTATCTCGGAAGAACCATCAGCCTGAATGACCTGACAGAAAACTGATAATAAAGCATGTTTAGAGTTTAGTGTCGCGCAAACACCTGATTTGTTTTTCCAAAGGCATAACAAATCAGGTTTTTTTGTTCTCGTCTTCCATTCAGTTCATTGATTAAAAGACCCGTATGTTTCATCAAAGGGTTTTATTATTTGGGAACAATATGTCAGTCGAATGAATTACTTTTGCTGTTATCTGGCCAAATCTTTAAAAATAATTCCATGAAATCTAATAACAACAAAAAGTGGATCTGGATCGCAGCAGCGGCTGTAGTTGTGGTTGTATTACTGCTGGTTTTTGCCCGCAAACAAAACAGGCATATTTCAGAAGTTAGCGCAGAAGTAATCACCGAAAGAACGATTATCGAAACAGTTTCGGCCAATGGAAAAATTCAGCCGGCTCTGGAAGTGAAAATTAGTCCGTATATCTCGGGCGAGGTTGTGAGTTTGTTTGTTCGCGAAGGCAATTCTGTCACTAAGGGAGATATTCTGGCCAAAATTGACCCCACGATTTACCTTTCAAACCTTGAGCAGGTTGAGGCCAACGTGAATTCAGCCCGGGCAAATATGGCCAATGCAAAGGCACGTGTCGCGCAGGCTGAGGCTCAGTTTGCCAAGACACAGCTTGACCACGAAAGGAGCGAGAAGCTCTGGAAACAACAGGTTATTTCTGATGCCGACTGGGATGCAGCAAAATCAGGCTACAAAGTCAGTATGGCCGAACTTGAAGCAGCCGGAGAAAGTTTTAAAGCCACTAAATTTCAGGTTCAGAATGCTGAAGCAGCGCTGAAAGAAGCACGCGAAAACCTTAACCGAACAAGCATTTATGCCCCAAACGACGGTACGGTTTCAAAACTGAATGTTGAAGTTGGCGAACGCGTTACAGGAGCCTCACAGTTTTCGGCAGGTACGGAGATCATGCGGATTGCCAACCTTGACCAGATGGAAGTTAAAGTGGAAGTGAGTGAGAATGATATTCCCCGTGTAAAACTTAATGACAGCTGCCTGATCGAGGTGGATGCTTACCTGAACAGAAAATTCAGGGGTTTAGTAACAGAAATAGCTACATCGGCCAACACCCTGGGTGTGAGTGCCGATCAGGTAACAAATTTCGATGTCCGCATCATGATGGACAAGGAATCGTATCGCGATCTGGTAAACACTACAGGCACAATCAGTTCGCCTTTCCGGCCCGGCATGTCAGCTACGGTTGAAATTCAGACGAAAAGACTGGATAATGTACTTTCGGTGCCCATCCAGTCGGTTACAACACGTGCAGATACTGCTTCGGGAAGATTTTCTTCAAGATCGGGCAAAGATAAAGACACTCCTGCCGCACAGGAAAGTAAGGACGAAATATTGGAGTATGTGTTTGTTGTGGATAACGATCGGGCACGGATCAAACTGGTTAAAACCGGAATTCAGGACAACACCTTTATTCAGATCACTGAAGGCCTTGAGACAGGTGAACAGGTAATCA
>Ga0351874_1068_pt2 | contig 25244 bp, 19 predicted proteins | sample BONcelFGM3001C13_FD_206790 | JGI IMG/M metagenome (GOLD analysis project Ga0351874, IMG submission 206790) | Enriched cells from coal bed in the Powder River Basin, Montana, United States - BONCAT cells FGM rep3 HSBNCT.FGM.300.1.C13 ...
ATCGTTGTGGGCGAGAAGCAGATGGCGGTCTTTGACGACGTAGCTCCGTGGGAGACGAAGCTCATGCTCTACCCGCACGAGATCTTTTGGGCGAACGGAGTGCCGGAGGCCAGAAAGGCTGAGGGGAAACCTGTTTCTCTGGAGAAGGACGAGCCGCTCAAGGCCGAGTGCCGTCACTTCATCGAGTGCGTGGAGAGCCGGGCGACGCCGACAACTGACGGAGCAGAGGGTCTGCGTGGTTTAAAGGTCCTCAATGCCCTCCAGGAATCGCTCGACCACAATGGTGCCACGGTTTCAGTTTGTCATCCTGAGGCGCAACCGAAGGATCCCGGTCAGTCCATGAGCTTTTTTGTTCACCCCACCGCCCTCGTCGACTCAGCAGCTGTGGTTGGGGAAGGTTCAAAGATCTGGCATTTCTCCCATATCATGAAGAACGCGAAGCTGGGGAAGAAGGTCAACATCGGCCAGAACGTCGTCGTCTCCCCGGGCTGCACCATCGGCGACAACGTCAAGGTCCAGAACAATATCAGCGTCTACACGGGCGTGCACGTCGAGGAAGACGCCTTCCTCGGGCCCTCCATGGTCTTCACCAACGTCTACAACCCGCGCTCGTTCATCGAACGAAAGAGCGAGTACCGCGACACCTTTATCAAGCGTGGTGCCTCCATCGGCGCTAATGCGACGGTCGTCTGCGGTCATATGATCGGCGAGTACGCCTTCATCGGTGCAGGCAGCGTGGTGACCAAGGACGTTCCGCCGTATGCGCTCGTCTATGGCAACCCCGGGCGCGTCAACGGGTGGGTCTGCCGCTGCGGCGACAAACTCCCCGTGAAGGCCGACCACAACGGCCCCGCCGTCTGCACGACGTGCAACTCGAAGTACCGCATCGCCGATGGTAAGGTGGAGTTCCTAGAGAAGGGCAATTACGTCAGCACCTCAAATTCATGAGTAATGAATAATGAGCAATGAGCGATAGGCGATGAGCGATAAGGCAAAAACACATCGGGATTTTGAGGTATGGCGGGATGCAATGGATCTCGTCGCCGAAATCTATCGACTTACCAAAGCGTTTCCCAAGGACGAATTGTATGGGTTGGTAAGTCAGATGCGCCGTGCTGCTGTATCGGTCATCGCAAATATTGCCGAGGGCGCTGCCAGACAGTCGCGTAAGGAGTTTATCCAATATCTTTCCGTTTCTCGCGCTTCTCTCAGTGAACTCGAAGCGGAGTTGTCCATATCCGAGAGGCTGGAATACACATCGGGTGATCAGACAGAAAAGCTTATGGAGTCCATCAGAAACGTTGGAACACAGCTGTCCGCAATCATTAGAACTCTCAGAAACAAACCCAAACAGGTCCGTTGATGTTTTGATTACTCATCACTCATAACTCATCACTGAAAGGAGAATACACATGCAAGTACCTCTCTTGGATTTAAAGGCGCAGTATGCAACGATCAAGGATGAAATCAGACCAGCCATTGACGCTGTTTTGGAAAGTCAGCACTTCATAATGGGTCCGCAGGTGAAGGGCCTCGAAGAGAAGATCGCCGCGTACACTAGCTGTAAGCACGCGATCGGCTGTGCTTCCGGCAGCGACGCGCTCCTGCTTTCGCTCATGGCCATGGACATCGGGCCCGGTGACGCGGTGATCACGACCCCATATACGTTTTTCGCCACGGCCGGCGCCGTCGCGCGCCTTGGCGCCACCACGATCTTTGTCGATATCGACCCCAAAACGTACAACATCGACCCGGCGCAGATCGATAAGAAGATCACAAAGAGGACCAAGGCCATCATTCCGGTCCACCTCTACGGCCAGTCCGCGGACATGGACCCGATCATGGAGATCGCGAAAAAACACGACCTTGTCGTCATCGAAGACGGCGCGCAGGCGATCGGCACAGAGTACAAGAATCGCCGCGTCGGTTCCATCGGCCACTTCGGCTGCTTCTCGTTCTTCCCCAGCAAAAACCTCGGTGGCTTCGGAGACGGCGGAATGGTGACGACCAACGATGACAACTACGCTGAGCGCCTGCGCGTCCTGCGCGTCCACGGCAGCAAGCCCAAGTACTACCACAAACTCGTCGGCGCCAACAGCCGACTCGATACGATCAATGCCGCGGCACTCGAAGTAAAACTCGGCCACCTAGACACGTGGAGCGCCACGCGCAAGGCCAACGCGGATTGGTATACGGCAGCTTTCATAAAGGCTGGCCTTGCCGACCATTTCCTCCAGACGCCCTACGAAACTCCGGGCGGTCGCCACATCTACAACCAGTACGTTCTCCGTGCCAAGAACCGCGACGGCCTCATGAAGCACCTCAAGGACAACGGTGTCGGTTGTGAGATCTATTATCCGGTCCCGCTCCACATTCAGGAGTGTTTTGCCGAACTGGGCTACAAGCAGGGCGATTGCCCGGTCTCCGAGGAGGCCGCCAAGGAAACCGTCGCCATCCCGATCTACCCGGAACTGACGAACGAGCAGAAACAGTACGTCGTCGACACCATCAAGAAGTTCTATGCGTAAATACTATTCCCCCTCCTTTGTAAGGAGAGGGTCAGGGTGAGGCAGATCCTTTAAGGAGCTAAAATGTACACCACGTTGATGAAGAAGATCGAGCAGAACAAAGAGTTGGTCGGCGTTCTCGGGCTCGGCTATGTCGGCCTGCCCCTGGCAGTCGAATTCGCTTTGAAGGGCGTGAACGTCCTTGGTTTCGAGAAGAACGCTGAAAAGGCATCAAGCGTCAACGCTGGCACCAACTACATCGGCGATGTCGTCGACGCGGAACTGAAGCAGGTGGTTGAGAAGGGCCATCTCAAGGCCACGATCGATTCCGCGCGTATAAAGGAATGTGATGTCCTCCTCATCTGCGTCCCCACGCCTCTCGATATCTTCCAGAAGCCCGACATGAAATACATACAGTCTTCCTGCGAGGATATTTCGAAGTACATGAAGTCTGGCACCTTCGTGGCGCTGGAGAGCACGACCTATCCGACGACGACCGAAGAGTTCATGCTCCCGATCCTCGAGAAATCCGGCCTCAAGGAGGGCAAGGACTTCTGGCTCGCCTTCTCGCCTGAGCGGGTCGATCCGGGCAACCTGAACTACAAGACGAGGAATACGCCCAAGGTCCTCGGCGCGATGAGCTCCGAGGGTCTCGAACTCGGCAAGGCGATCTACGCCAAGGCCATCGAGAACGTCTGCACGGTGAGCTCGCCGCGCGCCGCTGAGATGGTCAAGATCCTCGAAAACACCTACCGGCTCGTCAACATCTCGCTCATCAACGAGCTGGCTCTCATCTGCGGCAAGATGGACATCGACATCTGGGAGGTGATCGAGGCGGCCAAGACCAAGCCTTACGGTTTTACCCCATTTTATCCGGGTCCTGGCATCGGAGGGCACTGCATCCCGCTCGACCCCTTCTATCTCGAATACGTTGCGAAGAAATATCACTTCGACCTCACGATGATCCACACGGCAGGCCAGATCAACACGCAGATGCCCCATCGGATGATGATCAAGATCAACTCTGCCCTCAACCGGCAGAAGAAGTCGCTTAACGGATCGAAGATCCTCTTCATGGGCGTTGCCTACAAGGCCAACATCAACGACGAGCGCGAATCGCCGGCCTTGCGACTCATGGACGAGGTGAAGCGCAAGGGTGCAGATGTGACATATTACGATCCATACATACCGACCGTCACCACGGAAGCCGGCCACACCTACAAATCGGTGGAGCTTTCCGACGCCGCCGTCGCCGAGGCGGACTGCGTCGTCTTCACCACCGCCCATAAGGCCTTCAATGTGGAAAATATCGTCTCAAGGGCAAAACTCGTCGTCGATCTCAGAAACGCCGTAAAGACCAAGCGGGAGAACGTGGTGAAACTGTGAAAATGAATCTGGACCACATTTTGGCCATAGCCCTTGATGCCGGGAAAGCGGTGATGGAGGTCTACAACAATTCGACCGTGTCCGTGGAGTTCAAACAGGATCAATCACCGCTGACGCTTGCGGATCGGCTGTCGAATGAGATCATTTCCGACAGGCTTGTGAAGATGGATAGCAGCATCCCCGTTCTTTCGGAGGAGTCCGAGGGCGTTCCGTATGAGCGACGGAAGGAATGGGAACGATTCTGGCTCGTCGATCCACTCGACGGTACGAAGGAGTTCATCAAACGAAACGGGGAGTTCACCGTCAACATCGCCCTTGTTCATGATGGTTCGCCGGTCCTCGGCGTGATCTACGCGCCCGTCAAGAGCACGCTGTATTACGCCTCGCGGGGCGATGGTGCTTTCCGGGTGGATTCATCGGGGACCAAGACGAAGCTTCGGGTGACAGAGAGAAAACCGGGTGGGGATCTCGTCGTGGTTTCTAGCCGGTCGCACAAAACCGAGGCGCTGGCACGCTTCATGGCCCAACTGGATACATGTTGTGAAGGCGTGAGTGAAGTGTCGGTCGGCAGCTCGCTCAAGTTCTGCTTAGTCGCCGAGGGCAGGGCGCATATCTACCCGCGACTGGGGCCGACCATGGAATGGGACACGTCGGCGGGCCAGATGATCGTGGAGGAGGCGGGCGGCAGAGTGATGGATATCAAAACAATGTCAGCTCTGAGATATAACAAGGAATCGCTTTTGAATAATCATTTTATAGCGTCAGATGGTTGTTTTAGCTTGGAGCGCCCGGCTTGTCATTCTGAGCATCAGGCGAAGAATCCCATGGCATCAACCCTCAACCCATTAAATAATCGATGATGAACCTGAAGTCCTTGAAAAACACATCTGAGATGGTCTGGTATTTCTTCAGGCCATACGGGGGCAAACTTGTCCTGTTGTTTGTCGTCATGTTTGCCGCGGGTGCGCTGGAAACGCTGAACATGGCGGCATTGTATCCAGTCATCAATTCGGGCCTGAAACTCGACGCCGACAGTACGGTCCTCAATATCTTCAATGGAATCATCAACTCGTTATCGTTTGGGAATTATTTTTTGACATCGTGCGTTTTGCTGATTGCCATCACCATTGCGGCCGTCGTGCTGAAATATGTGTACAGTTACCTGATGAACAAACTGACCGTTCTGATCACGGGCGACATCCAGAAACGCGTCATTCAGAAGCTTGTTTCGGCCGACTACGCATTCTTTTCGCAGAACCAGCAGGGCAAGCTGATCCATGCTGGAACCATCGCCCCGGATCATGTCTCCATGATCGTCATGTACACCATCAAGGTGGCATACGACGTCATCGCCTGCCTGCTCATGTTTTCGCTTCTGCTGACGCTTACTTGGCAGGGCACGCTCCTCCTAGTTGCGGTGGGCTCTCTCTACGGCGTTTTTGTGAAGGGAGTCATCGAGAAGGTGATCGGCAGGTGTGCGCGCATCGCCAACGAGGAGGATAGAAAGAAGAATGTCATCCTGAACGAGCTCATCAATGGAATCAAAGCGGTCAAGGTCTTTTTGACCGGCAACTGGTGGGTTGGCAAATATACCGCCACCGTCGACAGGAGCATGCGCCATAGATACCGGATGCAGATGGGCCGCGTGTTCCCCGAGTCCTTCATGCGGTTCACATATTTTATCATTCTTGCGACTTTTGGGATCGTCCTGAGCGGAAGCTCGCCTGAAAAATTGATATTATCCCTGCCGCTGTTCGGCACGTTCGCATTGGTCGCGGCGCGTTTCTTTCCGTCCATTCAGGCGCTGGGCAACGATCTGATGGTGGTGAGCAATTCGCTGCCGAACACCAGAATCACGTACGACATGCTGCAATCGGACATCAACGCGATTGCTGACGGGAAACAGCGCCTCGACCGTTTCTGCCGCTCCATCACCTTCCGGGATGTCTGGTTCAAATACGACGATCGAGAGGAATATCTCCTGAAGGGCGTATCGCTGAGCATCGAGAAAAGGAAGGTAACGGCGATCGTGGGTCCCTCGGGCGGTGGAAAAACCACGCTGATCAACCTGCTCTTGAAGCTCTTCAGGCCCGCTCAGGGAACAATCGCCGTCGATGGTGTGGACATCTTCGACTGCCGCAATGCCTCCTACTTGAGCAAAATCGGCTATGTCGGCCAGGAAACATTTATTTTCAACGATACGATTCGTGAGAACATCGCCTTTGGCATGGAGCCCTGCTCCGGCGAAATGATTACCGAGGCGGCGATGCTGGCCAATGCGCATGAGTTCATCATGAACACCGAGCATGGCTATGACACGCACGTTGGCGATTCAGGCATGAAACTCTCCGGCGGGCAGAGGCAGCGCATCTCCATCGCAAGGGCAATGCTTCGAAAGCCCGAGATTCTAGTGCTCGATGAAGCCACGAGCGCCCTGGACAATCTTTCGGAAAAACTGGTGCAGGATGCGATCAATGCCATATCGCAGCACACGACGATCGTTGTCATCGCCCACCGTCTCTCCACCGTTCAGAACGCCGATAAGATAGTAGTGCTGGAGGACGGCGTGGTTCGTGAGGAAGGGCGACACGAAGAGCTGGTTGACAATAATGGGTTATATTACAGCCTCTACACGAGGCAGGCCGCATATGCCGAAAGCTGAAATCCTGCTGCTGGAATCCGCTGCAGAAGGATCAAGAAGATTGCTCCGGAAATACAGGCGCGCATATGTCTGTAGCGGCAGTATTCAAGGTAGCATAAAACTTGAAGAAGACATTCTGGGTCTGGTTGACAAACACATGGCCGATTACAGGGCCGGAAGAATTATAGAGGAAGTGTATTCGGAATATATCGCTCACGACGAAGCGAAGGTGCTAGATGATGCGTTGAGTGATGATCGTGCGCATCTCGAAATTAAGAAGAAGTTGCTTTTGGAACTCAGGAAGTTGTTTGTTTCGTTTATTCTTTGTGAGCATTTCATAAATCGGCATGAAATTAAGGAGCCCATAGATTTTATTCCCACTCAGTTTTCGTATGCGCTTTTTCAGATAGTTTCAAAATTAAAGAACGACATGTCGAAGAATGTCAGAATCCCTCCGTGGTATCTCGAGAAAATGAGGCGCAGGGAACGGTTCAAGAATGCTCTCTATAGAGCCGCATTGCTTTGTTATCCTATCCTGATTGGATTCCTGATGGGTTTAAGATCGATGGGAGGTGAAAAGAAGAAGCGATATCGCTACGGCGTACTGATATGGAATTCCTGGATCAGCTCTGCAAAGCCGCCGTATGGCGTAGATGTTCTTGAAGGCGATGATTGTGTGAACCGAAAAAACACACTCTATATCGTGGACGGCAGTGTGGATAAGATGAATCTTCGTAAGCTGAAGACAAGCGGATATGATGTTTGTTGTTTTAAAGAGATGGTGCGAAGATTCAATCTGTTCCGATATTATAGAGATCTGTTTCCCGGAATTATCAAAATAGCTTGCCGAATGTCATCGGTGCATTCCAGGAAAGCGCTCCTGTCCCGGTCGTATTTGCGTGTTGTGAAATGGCACACGCTTTGGGAGATGTTTTTCTCTCGGTACGACATCGGCGTATTTATCAGCGTGCAGGAGCCGGGGCATATAATAAGGGCCATATCGCAGAACAGGCGCGGGAAAAAAAGTGTATTTGTATTTACCTCGACCTCATATGATTTCTTGCATCGGGAGCAGATGAATACGCATAACGATTCTTATTATGGCTGTATGGTTCATGACGTCGTAATATCAAGCCGCGTTGCGAATCATTATTTAAAACTCAATAATAACCGCGTGCATCAGTATCTGGATCATGGCGTGCTGAACGCCGATGTGGTATTTCGGGTAAGAACAAATAAGGGATTGATAAGGAATATTATGAATCGGCTCCAAATCCCTCAAGACAAGACCGTTATTGGTTTTTTTGATACGAAGTCTGGGAGGATGGCTCCCCTTGATAACAAGGGGGCATTTGAGTTATTCAGTAGTGTGCATCGATTGGTTGAGTCGAACGAACAGTATTTCATGATCTACAAGTCACGGGGTGTTCGACATCATCTCAGAAATGATTCGATAGGAGGGATAGTCAGCAGTATGATCAATCACAAGAGGGTGTTTCACTGCGAGGAAATTCCTTTTGATCTTCGGCCGTGGCATCTGATGGGTGTGTGTGACCTCGTTGTGGGATGTTATCCAACAAGCGCTCCTCTGGAATCGGTTGCTGGTGGAATCAAATCAATCTGCTATGTCTCCTCTGACTTCTATGACAATAGAGTATTCGCAATCAACGCCATTCCTCGCTTCTGCGCGCGTGGATATGACGAATTGAAAGCATGCGCGGATTATTGGCTTTATCAGTGCACGGAAGATGAGTTCGCCGAGTTTCAGAATGTCTTCGTTAAAACTCATATCGATTCTCATAGCGATGGCTGCGCAACCGACAGGCTTCGTGAGACTATGAGAAATATAACGGCAAATGGAATATTATAGTAAATACCAGTAGTGTCCGGTTAAAAATGCGCTTGTTAATCGGATAATAGCACTAGCTGTCATTCTGAGCGAAGCGAAGAATCCCGTCGATTTCAACGGGACCCTTCACTCCGTTCAGGGTGACAGCCCCATTATAAGCATTTTACAGATCATATATTCATTAACCGGACACTACTAAGTAAATACTTCATATGAATAGATTAAATAATATTGTGCGGAAAAATAGAGACATAAGAATATTGCTTATTTCCTGCGCGTCATCAACACCATCCCTACCGTTCTTAGGTGTAACATCTATTGCAACCCATCTCTTATCTCAAGATATCAGCGTTAAAATATTTGATGATGCACCATATATGCTTTCTATTGCAGATGAAACGATTGACCCGAGAGAAGCGCTTGGTTTAGTGAAGAAGATTCGCGTTAACGATGAATTCAAGCTTCCATATCAACGTAGGTTTCACGATTTGCTAAAATTGTGCGAGGACTATCAACCAGAATTAGTGGGTGTTTCAGCTACTGAAGAGGTATTATATAATGCAATTGGATATCTTGAACTAATAAAGAAAGTCGCTCCAAATACTAAAACTATTCTTGGGGGCGCTTTTGCAATATTGGCACCAGACATTGCAATATCATTTAAAAATGTGGATATGGTAGCGTTGGGCGAAGGCGAATATATTCTATCAGATTATTGTGAAAGAATACGAAGTGGGGCTTATTATACCAATACTAAGGGCATCATGTGGAAAGATTCACTTGGATCAATCCATGTTAATAAACCGTCGCGATTATTTGACATCAATAGCATATCACCGATGCGGTTTGATCTTTTCAATAGGGAACGATTCATTCGATCAATGAATGGTATTTCTAAGCGAATTATTCCATTAGAAGTTAGCCGTGGATGTACGTATAAATGCTCGTATTGCGCATCATCGGCATTTAGAATAATATTTAGAGATCTTGGACGATGGTACCGGCAAAAAGATGTTCAAAAGATTAAAAGTGATCTTGAGGAATATACGTCACGGTATCATCCGGATTATTATTTAATGCTGGCTGAGAACTTCTTAGGTGTTAGTAGTACATACCTTAAGGAGTTTGCAAGGATGTATAATAGACACTCTATTCCTTTTTGGATTAATACGAGGCCAGAGACAATAAAATATGAATACATTAGCTTTTTAAAAGAGGTCGGTCTCGACCATATTACAATAGGCGTAGAGTGCGGGAATGAAAAATATCGACGCGATCGCCTCGGTCGGAAATATACAAATGAGTGCTTAATAAAAGCATTTGATATTTGCCGAGACAATGGAGTCAAGACGACTGCAAACATTATGATTGGACTTCCAAATGAAACTCGAGAAATGATATTTGAGTCAATACGATTAGTACGAATGCTCGGGCCAGATAACGTAAGACTGGCTATTTATCAGCCGTATCATGGAACTAATTTACATCAATATGTCGTTGAGAATAATTACTATGATCCGCTGAAAATTAATAATGGAACTCTCTATGAACCGATCATTGAGAATGCGAATATGTCGCACGATGAACTTAAGAAGCTTTTATATACATTTAGGCTATATACGTTGCTTGATGAAAACCAATGGGGTCGTGTCGATGAGCTAGATATTAAAAATAGGTCTCAATTTCACGAATTGCTTTCAATGATAAATAAATATTCAGCGTAACTGATGGGATAGAAGAATTGTTGATATTAAAAATAAACAGTATGATCGAAGAGCAATTAATATGTTCAGGAGGACGGGGTTATTATTTTGAATGTGAATGCGTTTACGAATTGAAAGAGTTTAATAGCATTAAAGAGTGACGGCGATTTGTCTCTCGAAAATATGAGCTACAATTTATTAAGCGAGGATATATGATTATTTGTGCTTTTAATAGTTACGCCAACAAAGACGGCGGTGCGGCGATCATTCGCGATACGGGAAAGACGGGTGACCCCTTGGAGTATGTTGCGATCTCTGAGGAAAGGCTGAGCCGTGTCAAGTATGCCTATTTCTCGCCCATCAGATCCATTCGCTACTGTATGCAGGCGATGGGCATCGACAATCTTGACGAGATTGATCTCTTTGTCACTGATTGGTGCTCGAGAAAGACGTTTATTAACAGCAACCCCAGCTATCGTAAGCTCGAAAACGACTATATTATGCATCGTTTGCGAATAAATCGCGAGAAGCTTCACTTCACGCCTACCCATCATTATGCCCATGCCGCCAGCGCTTATTACCCATCGGGTTATGATGATGCTGCGATCCTAGTCATCGATGGAATGGGAAGTCAGGCGGAAGCAATATCGCTTTATCGGGCGCATGGTGATGTGATCGAACTCGTCGAACAGTGCAAAAGTCAAAGCATCGGGCTTCTCTATACCGCTGTAACTCGTCAACTGCTTGGTTTTGGCACGGGACAGGAAGGCAAGACGATGGGGCTCGCACCTTACGGTAAGAATGTTAACAAGAAGGTGCTGGACATTCAGGGATCGTACGGGAATCTCCAGATCGATTATAGCAGGTTTATGGATCGTTATCCCGAGAGGAGAATATTGCAGGATGATCTTGTGCCTTGTAAGGATTCCTCAAAGGTTACGGATGACTACTACGCTCGCATTGCTTATGAGATTCAGGACGAAGTTGAACGGGCTTGTCTCCACCTTGCGGCGCACGCTAAGAAAATAGTGAAAAGCCGGAATCTGTGCCTTGCGGGTGGGGTGGCGTTGAATTGCGTGGCCAATTGGAAGATTGTGGAATCAGGGCTATTCAAAAATGTATTTATTCAGCCGGCGGCAAGTGATGCCGGCTTGCCTTTGGGAATGGCCTTGGGTGAATATTATCAAAGATCCCTTCAAAAGAAGAGAATGCATTTTAAGAACGCGTACACAGGAATCAAGTATGGTCGCGATATCATACGAAGGGAATTGGATGATCTGGTCATTCCTTATCGAGAGATCGATGATCAGGGAGTCGCAGGGCTGATCGCCGAAGGGAATATTGTAGGATGGTTTTTCGGCGAAAGCGAGTATGGCCCACGAGCGCTTGGACATAGAAGTATTCTTGCTGATCCGAGGAACCCAGGTGCACGGGATATGCTGAATCTCAAGGTAAAACATCGTGAAATATTTCGACCATTTGCGCCGGCAATACTCGAGGAAAAGGCTGCAGAGTATTTCAAAATGGAGCTACCCAGCCCGTTCATGTTGTTGGCGCCTATGACCCACAGGGAAGCAATCGACCGCATTCCATCGGTCGTTCACGTTGATGGAACAGCCCGCGTTCAGACCGTCAGCAGCAACAATTGTTCGAGATTTTATCATCTCATTGAATGCTTTGAGAAAATAACGGGAGTTCCTGTTCTTTTGAATACGTCGTTCAACGACAACGGCGAGCCAATTGTTGAGACGCCGATTGATGCGCTGTTGTGTTTTATGCGTACGCACATGGATTATCTGGTGCTGGAAGGTTTTCTCGTGGATAAAAGAGCGCTTACTGATTCGCAGCGATCCGAACTTGTCGTAAGAATATCTCAGTTGCGAGATCAGCGATTGAAGGAGGACTATCAACGTGCTTTGCAGCAGCTCTGCCGAGGCTACAACGCAGCTGAAATGCGGAGATATCTCCGGCAGGAGAAGGACAGGGCAACGTACCATCTGAACTATAAGGCATACGATCGTTTGGAGGAAAAGATTGTCGAGTGTTGTGAGCGAGGATTGAGCGTGTCCATCCTGTGCGACAGAGAACATGGTCGCATTTTCAAGAAGCTGGAGGCATCCCACTGCCTCCGAATTTCAAGCGAAATAGTCATTGTCGATGATCATGAGTCATTGAGAGGTTGTGATCTCAAGGGTCTTTTCCCAGCGGATGTTGTTATTGTGGCGCTGTTTAACATGGCCTTTCGCGCAGAAGAGGCTTTGAGGTCAATGTGGGACGGGGATATCTACATGGTCTATGATCGCTATACGAGAAAGATCACGTGTGCGTGCGAGTTGCTTGATTTTCAGCAAGATCGGAATACAGTTCATGATCTTCATCTTCATTCGGCGGAATATAATGGCAATTGTGACTGGGATAAGTATTTTTGCTCTCTTGATGATGTTTCCCGTGATGATTATACAAACACAGAAATCTGAAACATATCTACAAAGGGTGTTATCATGAGAATACTGGGTGTTAATTGGGCTCATCCTTCGGGGGCGACGTTGTTGGAGGATGGAATCGTTGTCGCTAGTGTAAGTGAAGAAAGGTTCAGCCGCGTTAAAAACGATGTTGTTTTCCCTCAGAATGCCATCCGTTGGTGCCTCACATGTGGCAATGAGCCCGGTCGAGTTGATCACGCTGCCATTGCCTCCCATCGGTTGCCATACTATGTGATGCTTTATCATCAGACCAACCTGTCTATTGAGAATATGATTCGCGAACAGAGAGAGGTCTGGTTTCCGCGAATATATTCAGGTAAGAAGATTGATGAGGCAATGGTGTTTGAGGATTTATGGGTTCACGATCAGTATCCTCAAAACTATTGGACGGCATACGATCCTCGCAAGAATGAGTCATTCAGCAATGATCGGCTGGATATTCTGGCCCGATTTCTTGAAATGGACAGGAAGAATATCAGTGCTGTGGAGCATCACTGGTGTCACGCCTATTATGGTTTATGCGCTAGCCCCTATCGGCATGAAGATGTCGCCGTTGTTACGATCGATGGCTTTGGTGATGGACTGAATGCAACGGTTGCAATCACAGAACCTGATGGTTCTTTGCGTCGCATTTATCAAACCGACAAATGCATCGTGGGCCGTATTTACAGTCATGTGACGCTCCTTTTGGGCATGAAGCGTCTCGAGCATGAATTCAAGGTGATGGGATTGGCGCCATATGCCAAGAAACAGTACGCCAAAAAAGCGTATGATATCTTCGCTGATGTTCTTGATCTTGATGGAATTGATTTTGTTTGGAAAAATCGACCGACGGATGCGTATTTCTATTTCAAGGAGCGTTTGGAAGGAATTCGGTTCGATAATATTGCAGCTGGTCTTCAACTGTGGACCGAAGATATTCTTTGCAGGTGGGTTGAAAACATCGTCAAGGAAACAGGTCGGGACACGATCGTTATTAGCGGCGGCGTTTCCATGAACGTCAAGGCGATGGGTGCTATTGCGGCCTTGCCATGCGTCAAACGCATGTATGTGGCTGGAAGCAGCTCAGATGACTCCGTTTGTATCGGCGCAGCGATCGGTGCAGCAATGGAGTGCAGTTGTAGAAAACCCGCGGCATTTGCTGTTTCCAATCTCTATCTTGGGCCTGATATTAAAGATGAGGATAAACGAGTTATTGTAGACCGAGCGCATGCGGACGACGAGTTTGTTGTCGAGGAGGGTGTCACAACGGAAGACGTGGCCGATTTATTGGCGCGAGGATTTGTGGTTGGACGGTGCTGTGGACGCATGGAATTTGGACAGCGCGCACTTGGGAATCGCTCGATTCTGGCTGACCCCACGGTCCCCGGCCTCGTCTCCAGGATTAATGCGATGATCAAACAGCGGGATTTCTGGATGCCATTTGCCCCGGTCGTGCTTGACACGTATGCCTCTGAGTATCTTTGTAACCCCAAACATATTCCGTCGCCGCATATGACTATCGGGTACGAGACCACGCCGGCAGGATACAAGGCTATGCAGGCTGCTTGCCATCCTGCTGACCGTTCGGCGAGGGCCCAGATCCTCCGCCGTGAGGACAATCCCGAGCTCTATGAACTTCTCGAGAAGTTCGCGGTACGTACGGACAGGGGAGCGTTGCTCAATACATCGTTCAACCTCCATGGTTACCCAATTGTGAACACGCCGCTCGAAGCTTATGAGGTGTTTTGCGAGTCGGATCTCGATGCGCTGTTCATTGATGATTGCCTCGTATGTCGTAAGAGATGTTCTGCGAGCGATCACAGGTGTGATGGTCAGGCGACGAAGCGAGGCTATGACGAGGAAGCCGATGGCCAGGCAGGATAATCGACTGCACAGCGAAGATTTTCGCGTTATTTCCGGCGAAGCTGAAAATGACCGCCGATATGCGCGCAGCCGAAGACGATGGGATTATTACACCCGCACGCTTGTTGAAGCTGCTTCTCCGTTGCATGTCGATATCGAGCTCACAAACAAATGTGATCTGAAATGCCCCTTTTGCGAAAGATATGCCATGAAACGCAAGAAGGGCTTCATGTCGTTAGAACTCTTTCAGCAAATCATCGATGAGTGTCATCTGATCGGGGTCGACTCCGTCAAGCTCAACCTGTGGGGAGAGTCGCTTCTCCATCCGATGATTGCGGACATGATTTCGTACGCCAAAAAGAACTCATCCCTCATTCTTCAGTTCAATACCAACGCGAATCAACTGAACGCCTCGCTTTCCAGGCGCTTCGTGAAAGACGGTCTGGATCGACTCACAATATCGCTTGATTCAATGAATGCCGATGTCTACCGAAGGCTTCGAGTTGGCGGCCAATTGCAACGAGTCATGAACAACATTGAGTCGCTTATGCAAATTCGGGAGAGTTGCGGCGCCATTGCACCGCATGTGACCATTCAGATGATACGGACGAAAGAGAACAACGATGAAGTGTGCAGTTTTACAGAATACTGGGAAAAACGCGTTGACAGGGTTGCTGTGACAAATATTTGTACAACACTTGATCAAAATATTCTTCACTATTCGCAGCGCGAGGAGAAGAAGGTGGGCAGAAAGCCCTGTGAACAGCTCTGGCAGAGGCTTTCGGTCCTCTGGGATGGAACCGTGACGGTGTGCTGCCGTGACTACGACGGCGTTCTTCAGATTGGCTCGCTCAAAGAGAATGCCCTCGCTGATCTCTGGAAATGTGACGCGATTCGCAAACTCAGGGCATCGCACATGGGATGCAATTTTGGTGGGCTTGTTTGTGATAAGTGTTCAAAGAGTTACGTATTTTCTTCCAGGGAGGACCCTGATGACTGATGATAAGCCACAATATATGGAGATACTGTGATGGTGAAAGCATTGGCGGTTATACCGGCCCGGGGCGGTTCAAAAGGGCTTCCGCGCAAGAATGTGCGTTTGTTGTGCGGAAAGCCGCTCATTGCGTGGGCTATCATGGCGGCTCAGGGCGCTCACACGGTGAGTCGCGTCATTGTATCTACGGACGATGCTGAAATCGCGCAGGTGTCACGAGAATACGGTGCTGAAGTGATCATGCGACCATCCGAGATAAGTGGCGATAATACCTCCTCGGAGTCTGCACTAATGCATGTGCTTGAGACTCTTAAGAGCAACGAGGGGATTCAGCCTGAAATACTCGTGTTTCTTCAGTGTACGTCACCACTCACGGCGTCCACCGATATCGACGAAACAGTTCAGACGATGATTGAAAACAATGCCGATTCATCGTTTGCGGTTGCGCCGTTCCATTCATTCCTATGGATGCGCACCGCGGATGATTATGCCGCGGCTGTGAATCATGACGCCACTTCTCGGAAGATGAGACAGGATTGTGAGCCGCAATATATCGAGACGGGGTCGGTGTATGTCATGAAGACCGGCGGATTTCTTCAGTCAGGGCATCGATTCTTCGAAAAAACATGCATGCATGTCATTCCCAAGGAGAGATGTCTGGAAATCGATGATATGGCTGATTTCTCGTTAGCGGAATCTCGCATGACCAATCGCCTGCATCAGCAGGCCATCCACGCATTTCCGAGAACTGTCGGGGCGCTTGTTCTGGATTTCGACGGCGTGTTCACCGACAATCGGGTCTATGTCATGCAGGATGGGTTGGAAGCAGTCGCGTGTCATCGTGGCGATGGCATGGGTATTTCCCTGCTCAGGCAGAAAGGGATACCGGTGCTTGTCATTTCTTCAGAGGTCAACCCCGTTGTGGAGGTGAGATGCGAAAAGATAGGTGTTCCGTGCCTCTCATCGGTGAGCGACAAGCTTGCATCTTTGCGGCAGTGGCTCGAGGTGCAGGGTATCTCTCTGGAGAATACGATCTATGTCGGAAATGATATGAACGATCTTGCCTGCATTCGGGCTGTGGGTTGTGGTGTTGCAGTTGCTGACGCTCATTCCAGCGTACGAGCAGCCGCCGATATTGTGTTGTCGCGCGTTGGTGGAGATGGGGCGGTTCGAGAAATCATCGACATGATCGTCGAAAGGAGCGAAGCTCTATGACAAGGACTGTTCGGTTAGGTGGCAAGCTGGTTGGAAATAATCAGCCTGTTTTCATTATCGCAGAGATCGGCATCAACCACAACGGCGACCTCGACTTGGCGCGAAAGCTCATTGATTCTGCCGTTCTGGCGGGATGCGATGCCGTCAAATTTCAAAAGCGTGTACCGGAACTCTGTGTTCCGGAAAATCTTAAAAATATGAATCGGGAGACGCCATGGGGCATCATGACCTATCTCGAGTATCGACATCGCGTGGAGTTCAGCAAGGAGCAATATGAGCAGATCGATCGCTATTGCAGGGAAAAAGGGATTTTATGGTTTGCTTCCTGTTGGGATCGCGATTCGGTAGATTTTCTCGATTCATTCGATTCGCCTTGCATCAAGGTGTCATCTGCATGCCTCACGAACGATCATCTTTTGCGTCATATTTGCTCAAAGCGTCGACCCGTCATTCTTGCGACGGGCATGTCGACCATGGATGAAATCCGTCATGCCGTCTCGCTGTTGGACTCGGATAGTTTGATGATTGCACATACGACGAGTACCTATCCCTGCAAAATCGAAGAAATGAACCTGCGTATGATAGCGGCGTTGCAGCGAGAATTTGATTGTCCGATCGGGTACTCCGGCCATGAGACCGGCATCCAGACATCTGTCGCTGCAGCCGCTTTGGGTGCTTCTTTTGTCGAGCGGCACATTACTATCGATCGCGCCATGTGGGGAAGTGATCAGGCTGCATCATTGGAACCGGTGGGATTGATTCGCTTGGTGCGTGATATCCGCGTAGTTGAGAGCGCTCTTGGAGATGGTGTGAAGCGCGTGTATGAAAGTGAATTGCCGCTCATTGCAAGGCTTCGTAAATAGCGGAATCCTCAGCATTATATAGGGAAGGCCTATGACAGACCGCATTTTTTCAGCGCCGACCACGATTAATCTCGAGCTTACCGAGATCTGTAATTCGAGATGCCGACATTGTTATAACTTTTGGAGGCAGGAAGGCGGCCATCGGATATCGTTGTCGAATGATTCTGTGGATCGGCTTGTCAAAATGTTTGTCGATGCCGGTGTCTTTCACGTCGTTCTCAGCGGTGGGGAGCCATTGTGTACTTTTGATCTGCTGGAATACGCGCTGAAGCGACTGAAGGAGGGGGGCTTAACTGTCAGTTGCAATTCCAATCTCATGCTCGCCACTGATGAGAAAATGAGGAGGCTTCGCGAGGCCGGGCTTGACCACGTGCTCACAAGTTTGAATAGCCACGACCCCGCGGTTAATGATTATATGGTCAACCAGCCGGGAGCGTTTAACAGAATTATTGCAGGAATAGAGCTGGCAAGAAGAAACGATATTCGTGTCAGTGCCAATATGATCGTGTGCCGTCAGAACATGGATCATGTCTATCAAACCGGAAGGCTCGCTGCGAATCTCGGGTGCCAGAGGATATTCGGAACGCGCGTCGTTCCCTGCGTCACGCTTCGCGATGTTCACGGAACAGATTATGATATGGAAAAAAAGGACGCCCTATACGTGCTCGATGAGCTTGTTCGTGTTAAGGATGACGCCGGAATCATGATCGGCAGCCTCGTCAGCTATCCGTTGTGTCTGCTGGGTGATCTCGAGCGATATGCTGATTTTGTCGGACGGGGTTGTCCGGCCCAGAGAGGCCATCGGATGAACATCAATGCCAATGGCGATGGACATGCCTGTGTTCATGAGTCGATATCGTATGGGAACGTCTTTCAGGAAGGGTTGGTCGCTGTGTGGAGGAAATTTCGCGAATGGCACGCGGGCGAGTATCTTCATGCGCAGTGCAGATCGTGTGCCTTTGAGCATGTCTGCAACTCTGGATGTCGCATGAGCGCATTGGCGCTCAATGGCTCATTGCACGGCCCCGATCCGCTGATGTGCGGTCCCGAGGGCATGACGAAGCCATATAAGCTGGTTTATGACGAGTCGTTTCATCTGAGAGTCAAACAGGGCGTTCGATTTCGCGTGCCTCAACGTATCCGTTTTCGAAGGGAGGACGGGTATTGTTTGTTGAATATTCGTTGGGCGAATACGATCATGGTCGAAAACTCGGTCGCCCAGTTTTTGGAAAGGCATAAAGACGCTCATACGACATTTGACTGCGCTGAATTCGGGTCGGAAAGGAGCGCTTTGCTCGCCGAGCTGTATTTTAAGGATGCTGTCGAGAGCGACGATATTGCATATGATGACGAGCGCAGCAGGGTCGGCTTGAGTGCCGATTTGACTGTGTCGCGGTAAGGGCAATCAATTCAGAGGATTATGAATCGGATGAATACTGTCAGGGTTTTACTTATCTCATGCACATGCCCCGAGCCTTCGACGCCATCGCTTGGCGTAGCCTCAATCGCGACATATTTACTGCAAAATGGTTTTGAAGTGCGCGTCTTCGACGATGCGCCGTATATGTTGAATATTGAGTGAAAGAGCGCTGATGTACGCCTTGGAAAATATGAATGCGTGCGTAAAAGATGGTGTGGAGTTGCAGATGCCGTTCAATTGAGCATCTCTATTGAGAAAAAGAGGACGTTCGCGATGAGTCGTAAGATGAAAGGAATGGAAAATGGACATTAATTTTGAGAAGCGGTTTGATTATGAGAATGGCTACTATTTGACTTCGACTGTAGACAGGATTAGCAAATTTGCCACTCATCTGGAATTGTTTCGCAGGGTATCTGGACTTCCGGGTGATATCGTTGAGTGTGGGGTGTTTAAGGGAGCATCCCTTTCAAGATTTATCAAGTTTCGATCCCTTTTTGAAAATTCATTCAGCAAGAGGATTATTGCTTTCGATACCTTCGGCGATTTTCCGTCTGCGGGATTTGATCCCGACAGGAAGAAACGGGAACAGTTTGTCAATGAAGCCGGGAGCAGAAGCATAGGCAAGGCTCAGCTCATTTCTGTCTTACAAACGCTGAACCTGTACGAGAATATCGATCTCGTTGAGGGTGATATTCTCGAGACGGTTCCGCGATACGTCACAGAGAATGATCATTTGAAAATTTCACTTCTTCACATTGATGTCGATCTTTATGAACCTACAAATGTTTGCTTGGATAAACTCTATTCAAGGGTCGTGAAAGGCGGAATTGTCATCCTGGACGATTTTGGAGCCTTTCCCGGCGCGAACAAGGCCATCGATGATTATTTCATGGATAAAGATGTGAAGATCAAGAAGCTCCCGTATTCTCACGCGATATCATTTGTCGAAGTGGTCTAGGGATTCACAGCCATGAACTCTTTTCGGGGATAAGAGATAAATGAAATATAACGGCGAATCAAAACCTGTCACGCACATTCCATACGGTCATCAGTGTATCGACGATGCGGACATCGCCGCCCTCGTAGATGCTGCCAGGTCTGATTGGCTTACAAGGGGGCCGAAGAGCGAAGAGTTTGAGTCGGCCCTTTGCGAATACACCGGTGCAAAGTATGCGGTTGTTGTATCGAGCGGGACAGCCGCGCTGCATATTGCATGTCTGTGTGCAGGTGTTGGCGCGGGGGATGAGGTTATAACGACACCTATGACCTTCGTCGCATCGGCTAATTCCATAATGTATTGCGGAGCGAGGCCGGTATTTGCTGATGTTCTGGAGGATACGGTCAATATCGATCCGGACGAAATCAAGAAGAGGGTGTCAAAAAGCACAAAGGCGATCATACCGGTGCATTACGCTGGCCATCCGGCTGAGCTGGACGCAATCAAAGGGATAGCGGATCGTTCGGGGTTGATCGTGATCGAAGATGCAGCGCATGCATTGGGCGCCACCTACAAGGGTTCAGCAATTGGCTCGTGCAAGTATTCCGATATGACGGTGTTCAGTTTTCATCCCGTAAAACACATCACGACGGGAGAGGGTGGTGCGATAACGACGAACCGCGAAGATCTCTATAAAAAGCTCGTGATGTTGCGCAATCACGGTATCACCAAAGATCAGGATGCCATGGGCAGTTGCGACGGCCCATGGTGTTATGAGCAGCAGCTGCTCGGGTTCAATTATCATCTCACCGATTTCCAATGTGCTCTCGGAATCAGCCAGTTGAAAAAGTTGGACCAATTTGTGAAGAGACGAAGGGAAATCGCGGCGGCTTATGACGAGGCATTTGCCTCATCCGATGAGATAGTTCTTCCAGTCGAAAAAGCATGGGTCGGGGCGTCACGGCATCTTTATTTCCTGCGACTGCGAGCCCCATCCTGCCGGTGCGATCTGTTTAATCGGATGAGGTCATCGGGAGTTGGTGTGCAGGTGCACTACATTCCGGTCCACCTGCAGCCGTACTATCGGAAGCGGTTCGGCCATGTCGCCGGCGATTATCCCATTGCGGAAAAATATTACACGGAGACAATGACCATCCCTCTCCATCCGTCCATGACGCAGCATGAAATCGAGCACGTCATTCAAACCACCAAGCGGCACTTGCGAAGCCCCTACTGTTAAACAAGTACATGAGTGAAATGCGAAAAATCCTGTTCGTCACCTATCAGCCGGGGAGCGCCAACAACCTTGTTCTCATTGCTCGCAGGTTTCAGCGGATGATGTTTGATATTGCGGTCGTCGCGGTCAACGGTTCTCGATGTGTCTGGTCACGGGCCGGATTCGATATCTTTAATGAATCCGATGACATGGGTCAACTCGACGTTCAACGGACTGTCAGTGCGTTAAAACCCGCCCTGATTGTGGCGGGGACATCGAACGAGGACAGCGTGGAGTCCATGTTTCTCAAGGCGGCAAAGGAGTATGGCGTCAAAACGGTCTCGTTTGTCGACTTCTGGAGCAAGCTCCGGGGGGAGGTTTCTGCTGTCGGGTGAGCTGGTCGTTCCTGAAAAAATACTGGTCCTCGACGATATCATGCGGGAGGAAATGGTCCGCGAGGGGTTTGATCCGCAGGTTATCAATGTCGTAGGCAGTCCGCATTTGGAAAACGTGAGATCCTGTTCGAGGAAGCTTTATGATGCGCGTTCGGGCGCTTCTGCTGTCAGGATCGCCTTCTTCTCCCAGCCGATAGCGGAGTTGTATGGGGAAGATGAACGCAGTCCGAATTGGTTCGGCTATCATGAAGGCACCATCGTCAAGTCGCTGGTGAGTTGTCTGGATAGGGTATGCTATGCGAGTGATGTGCGGGTTGGATTGACGATCGGCATTCATCCGAGGGAGCGTGACGGAGAGGTTGTAAAAGCGGCGCTTCATGATCGCAACGATCACTCATACAACCGTGCTTTGTCGGTTACGGTCGTCAAAGAAGACAGCCTCAAGCTCATCAATGAAGCTGATATCGTGCTGGGAATGACGACGATCGTCCTGCTGGAATCTGCCATTATGGGAAAAGATACCTTGTCGATTCAGATCAACAACAATGGAAGATTCAACTTCAAGGCAACAGAACTGGGATTGATCGACGGAGTGTTTACGGAAGAAGATTTGTTCAATAAACTGTCATCGCTGTGCTTGGGCATGCAGATGAAACATGGCAATATACCGGACAAACGAAACAAACTGGCGCATCTCTACAAAGGCGCGTCCGATAAGTTCATTAACGTGTGCAGGGCATACTTATAAGGGAGGCATCGCTTATGAAAGTCGGGATCATCGTAGAGTCGAGAATGGCTTCGACACGGCTTCCGGGAAAGATACTCCTGCCGATCGTAGGGAAACCCGCGCTGGAATTGATGGTGGAGCGGCTGAAACAGGTCAAGGAGGCCCACGAGGTCATCATCGCCACGACCGAGAATGAGCGCGATCTGACGATTGTTGATTTTGCGTCGAGGTGGGGCGTTGGATGCTTCCGGGGGAGCGAAGAGGATGTCCTCTCACGGGTCGTCGGCGCGGCTCGAAAATACAACCTCGACATCATTGTCGAAATCACGAGCGATTGTCCGCTGGCCGATCCGGATATCATCTCCGAGTACATACGAACCTTCATGGCTTCTGATGTCGATTATGTTGCGAACATCATCAAGAGGACGCATCCGCGCGGCATGGATGTTCAGGTTTTCAAGACATCAATCCTCAATGATATTGAGGCCACGACGAAGGACGCTGCGGATCGTGAGCACCCCAGTCTTCATATTTACGAGCATCCGGAGAAATATAAGCTGATGAACATGTTCGCGGAGCCGGGCTACCACATGCCCGACCAGAGGCTTACGCTGGATACGCCTCAGGATTATTTTGTCATCAGGACGGTCTATGAGGAACTCTATCCGAAAAACAGGAACTTCAGGTATAAGGATATCTATTCACTCCTGACGAAACGGCCGGACATTCGGAAGATCAACAGTCACATTGATCAGAAGAGGCCGAGGGGGTATGATCACACTGAAAGAGCCAGGAAGTATCTGGGATTGGACTAGTACCCATGGCGAAATACAGAGCTGCGATCATCGGATGCGGGAAAATCGCTGGTGGTTATCAGGCCGGACGGGATGATCCGTCGGTATTGACCCATGCGAAGGCGTACACGGTTCATGAAGAGGTTGACCTTATTGCGGCGGCGGATGTGAACCGGGACCAGCTGAACCGTTTCTGTCTAGACTGGCAGATCGAGCATGCCTATGGCGATGCACAGGTCATGCTCAAGGAGACCAGACCTGACATCGTGAGCATATGCACGCCGGCATCGACTCATCCGGAGATTCTCAGACAATGTCTGGACTCGGAGCACGTGAAGGCTGTCTGGTGCGAAAAGCCCATCGGGGGCGATTATGCCTCTGTTGAGAGGGAGCTGCTGCGAAAAAAGAAGATATTCTATGTGAATCACCCCCGAAGGTGGGATGGCGCCGTTGCCCAGATAAGAGATATGGTCTGGGGCTCCAAGCTCGGAGAACTGCTCACGTTGACCTGTAATTGTTCCAAGGGCTACATTGAAAGCGGCACGCACGTAGTCGATCTCGTACATTATCTTTTAGGGACACCACGCGACTTCGTTGTTATGAACGTCTCAAAAGACACTGCAGAGGGGGTTCCGCTGTATTTCGATGTATTTATGAAGTACGATAACGGCGCGAGGGTCTATCTGGTGTTCAACCGGGCAAACTATAATATCTTTGAGTTCGATCTCTTCTTTACCAAGGGGAGAGTGCGGTCTTCGGACAACGGCTACAATCATACTGTGTTCCCGGTTATTTCAAGCGCGATGTTCCCGGGCCACCGGTGGGTGTCATCTGAAGGAAGCGCAATTCAGTCCGATTTGAAGAGCAGTATGTTTCGGATATTATCTCACATCGTCGAAAACCTGAACGCGGGGACGGATGGACGTGAAAATCGGGACTATGAACTGATGAGCTATGGCCTTTTCTGTTCCATTCTCGAAAGAGCGAAGGAGAGCGTAAAATGTCTCAGCTAGCGGTCCAGGGTGGCAAGAAGGTGAGGACCAAACCCTTCCCCCCCTATAATTACATCCAGAACGAAGAGATAGATGCCGTCGTTCGTGTCATGAAGACGGGAAAGCTTTCGGGATTTGCAGCGCGATGGTCGGATGCCTTCTTTGGGGGGCCCGAGGTGAGGAAGCTTGAAGATGTCTGGAAGGAGAGCGTCGGCGCCGAGTATGCCGTAAGCGTCAATTCAGCCACATCCGGCCTCTACGCAGCCATAGGAGCTGTTGGGATAGACCCCGGCGACGAGGTCATCGTCTCTCCGTTTACGATGAGTGCATCGGCCACCTGCGCGCTCGTGTATAATGCGATTCCCGTCTTTGCAGACATCCAGGACGACATATTCTGTATGTCGCCGAGCAGCATAGAGGAAAGAATCACGCCTTCCACAAAGGCGATAGTGGTGGTCCATCTGTTCGGCCATCCGGCGGACATGGATCCGATCATGGATATAGCGAGGGAACACAATCTCAAGGTCATTGAGGATTGCGCTCAGGCGCCTCTGACCAAGTATAAGGGGCGTTATGTCGGAACGATCGGCGACGCCGGCGTCTACAGCCTGAACTATCACAAGCACATTCATACCGGAGAGGGTGGAATCGTTGTCACAAACAGCCACGGCATTTATGATAAGCTAACCTTGATTCGAAACCACGGAGAGACGGCCTCAACGGAAAGGAACCTCGACGATGTCATCAACATTCTGGGATTCAATTACAGGTTGACCGAAATTCAGGCCGCGATTGGCGTTGAGCAGATGAAGAGATTGCCCGGATTGTTGAAATCGGGCTTTGAAAACGCCGGATATATTGCGCAGAAATTGAAGGATCTTCCCGGTATAATCCCACCGACCATTTATGACGGGTGTGACCACGCCTATTATGTTCACCCATTCAAATTTGACGAAGACATTGTCGGGGTGTCACGAAAAGTGTTTATCGATGCCGTTGTGGCAGAGCTTCCCTTGACGGACATACGCAATAGCACAGGGTGGTTTCTCTCGACCGATTCTGCCGTTCCGCTCTATAGGCAGAACATCTACCGGAAAAAGATCGCCTTTGGCAAACACGGCTGTCCGTTCACCTGTCCACACTACAAGGGGGCGGTGGAGTATAAGGATGGCCTTTGCCCTATTACGGAACTGATGTACGACAAGGTGCTTTTCTTTCATAATATGCACCGGTCACCATTAATGAAGCCGGATCTGGACGATCTCATTAATGCGTTT
>Ga0351874_1064_pt1 | contig 24263 bp, 21 predicted proteins | sample BONcelFGM3001C13_FD_206790 | JGI IMG/M metagenome (GOLD analysis project Ga0351874, IMG submission 206790) | Enriched cells from coal bed in the Powder River Basin, Montana, United States - BONCAT cells FGM rep3 HSBNCT.FGM.300.1.C13 ...
CTTTTCGGTGTACTCCTGCTTGTTTATAAGACCTGCCTTTTTGAGCTCGTCTAGTTTTTCAAGTCTCTCCTTGATCGTAGCCGTGGGAGGCGTCGGTTCCACCGGAGATTTTATCTCTTTTTTCTTCGTCTTTTTTTCTGCAGCAGACATCGGCTTGACCTCTGGTTCATCCGTCGTAGCGTTATCTGCGGTCCAGACGAGAGGAACTTCCTCGCCGGTCATCGTGACCCCCTTCTTCGGAGCCTGTTTTGTCTCCGGAACGACGACGTAGTTATAGTCGAGGTCGAGAATTATCTCCTCAGGGTTCGACATAGCCATCTTTTGCCCGGGACCAAGCTCAAGTCTCACCCTAAGCCCCTTGGCCCGGGACGCGGCTTTCGTCTCGTTGCCACGCTTGTCTATATCACCTGTAATCTTCGCAAAAAGCTTTTTGAAATCCACATGCAGCTCGTTGCCGCTTATCCAGCAGTCCGCTATATTGAGACGATCGTTTCTGAGTATGAATATGGGATCTTTGCTGAGATATGAAATGACGAGCTTTTCCATGGGATTGGCCTGCGCGAAAGCCCTCACCATATTCGGCGCCAGAAACTCTATGGCCCTTTCATCGAACACCTGCTGGGTATCCACCTCTTTTTTTATGAGATAGGTTCTTGAAAGTTTTATAGACGCAAGAGCCGCCTTGAGCCCATCCACGTTTATCTCTTTTGGATGGCTCATCGAAAGTTCTTCGGCAACCCCGGCTGAAACCTGACGCAGCTTTACGTAATTAAAGCGCTTGTTTGTGGCTATGTAGGTAGTTTTGGCCGCATACACCGTCTGGGCAAAGATAGAAAACACTAAAATCCCTAAAAAAAACTTTTTCATGTCCCGTTTCCTTTCGTTTTTTAATCTCGAAACTTACTATAAGAGCCAAATACGATTGTCCACGCAAAAAAAACGGCCTATCCCGCGTTACCTTGAAATGTTCAAGATACAGAAAGCACAGAAAAAACAGAAAAAACATTGTCTAGCCTAACATTTTCGAGTACAGTCGCGCGCAACGTTTGGATGGGTGGTCTGTCCAATAAAATGCAACTAAACGGGAGGGGAGAATGAAGAACAGATGGCATATTGTGTTTGTGTTGGGCGCTGTAGCATTTCTTGTTTCATGCGGCAGCAGCAGTAGTAGCGACGACACGCCGAGCATAGCTTCCATTGAGGATTTACCAAGAGCAACATCTCCGGTGGTTTCAGCAGTGAGCGGTTCTATCAGTGCCAAGGATGCAATTGTAACCAAGACACCAGCGACAACCGGGGTTGTTCTCAAAAACTTTGCCGCCGACACCTTCGGGGCGGGAGACAGCCTCGATATGTGCGAAGCAACGAACCAAGCCAAGATGGTTATATCCGAAGCGGCGATGGCCGATATGATTCTGTGTTATGTGCAGAACATCGTGGCCGGAGACCCCGACCTCGAGGTGATTTACGATGGCGAATATCATGTTCTGGGACTTGAAATTGGAGAGGATGGAGGTGCTCCAGACCATCTCAAAATGAAGGTGACAAAGTCCGGCGGCGCGATCACCGAATTCGAGATGTTCATGTGCCAAGACGGCTCTCAAACAGAGTATGTGAAACAGACGATAAGCGGCACGACCATGGGCATGGTCGCCAAAGGGCTTCATACGGGTGGAGGATGGAACGGCGCCCATCAGGTCGTGGTAAGCGGAACCTTAAACTCCAGCGGTCAGTTCATAAGCAAGACGATCGAACTCGATCAATATGGAGCCCCTGCTGCAGCACTTGAAAACACCAACTGGAGTGAAGCGACAGTGACCCAGTATTCCAACGGCATGACATTCAACGGATACAATGCCGGTTCATGGGGGGGATCTGATTATGGCAACAGGGTTTACTCCAGCTTTCAACTCATAGACGGCAACGCATCCGCCAGCAACGAAAACTACGATATCGGCATTCTTGCCGTAGGCAACGGTGCCGCGAACGGTTTTTTTGAGAGTGATTGGGGGATCAATGACTTCATAGCAGGATGGAATGGAGACACAAAACTTCGTGACGACACCGTAACGGTCGGGACCACATCCACGACATGGGTTTCCGTCGTTAATGAAGTTCCTAGAACCGTTGACGTACAGCCGACCATAGTGTTCAGCGCGGATCAAGCCTACGCCTGCGACGGAGCGGAAGAACTCGATATAGTGGCTGACCAAGCAGCGTTGGATGCCGCCTGTTCCAGATTTTCATTGGGACACGGGTGGGTAGATTGTTGCACTGCCACCGGACAGTGCGGGCCGGCGGAATGAGTCGCGCTCCGGCATTTTGAATCTGTTTCATCGTTCATACGTTTTATACACAATCCCCGCTTTCGCGGGGATTGTTCTTTTTAAAGGACTCCTCGCGACATCTTCCACGAGTTTTTATCTTGGAATGTCGGCATAATCGGATATCATGCCGACATGGTTACAACTCGAAATATCAAGCGGACGGCGAAGTCCGTATCGCTGATTGTGCTGACTTGGCTTACGATCTCTTTTGGGCTCTATATCTTCTCTGGAAGGATCATCCACCATCCCTATCCGAGCCGAATTCAGGAATTTCAGATCCCGCACGAACAGATATTCGTCAAAAACCCGGCCGGCGAAAAAATAGATATGCTGTGGGCGCCGCAAAACGATATCGGCAAACACAAAACCCATCTTTATCTTCACGGCAACGCAGGAAGGCTGCCGTTTATCGTCGAGGCTCTCGCGCGCGAGGGGAACCTCCTCTCGCCGGCGTATCCCGGATATTCGGCATCGGAAGGACGACCGGACACAAAGAATGTGGGCGAAACGGTGGATCTCGCAATCGAGTTTTTGCGTTCGCGCGGAATAGAAAGCAAAGATGTCATCGTCCTTGGTCATTCGCTAGGAGGTTCACCGGCTGTTTACGCCGCCGCGCAGTATCCGGAAATCTCCAAGGTGATTCTCGTAAATACTTTCTACAGCATGAAGAGCATGTGCGAGTCGCTGTATAAAATATTCTGCGTCTTTGCTGGAGGCATACACGACACGGCGGCCATCGCACCGCTGGCGAGGGCGCCGATACGGCAGTTTCATGTGAAAGACGACAAGATCGTCCCGTTCGAACAGGGCCGCGCGCTCTTTGAAATCATCGGCAGTCCCGATAAAAAGTTTACGATCATTCAAGGAAGTCATGCGGATTTCGATGTAGATGAGGTACTGACATCGAACAACCGGCCTAGTCGCTAATGATCAGCACAAATATCCCTTTTTAAGTGGCCGCTGGGGTATCCAGACGCATATTGGTAGTTTTGCTAATCGAAGTCGAAAGGTTAGGGTGTAAAAAACGCCAGACGGAGCAAAATAAACCCAACATTTTCAACGATTTATGTGGCTTTAAACTTTTTCAGAGGCGTCTGACGGGGGTTTTCTGGCGGGGTTTTTCAAAACTCTCGAACATTTTCCAACTCTTCTCCTGGCGGTAGTTTGCCAGAAAGTTGAAGTTTAATACAAGCTTTCATAGCAGCATCATAAATCTGAGGTTCGCTATCGGCAAACATTGCTCTCAGAGCCTTCGCGCCTTCCGCCAATTCTTCTGGCGAAAAATGATGGGCAAGTTCAACATAAGCGGTTACAGCTCGTAATCGGACTGTAGCATCGCTATCGGCAAACATTGCTCTCAGAGCCTTCGCGCCTTCCGCCAATTCTTCCGGTGATAGATTGTGAGCAAGTTCAACATAGGAATATGTGGATCTTTCTCGAATTTCGGGATCAGCGTCTGCAAACATAACCCTAAGAGCACTTGAACCTCTTGCCATTTCTTCTCTTGAAAACCTCCAGTTGCTTTTTTTGGCAAATCTACCATAAGAGTATACGGCATCCCGACGCACTGTTTGGTCTCTATCTGCAAATAATGTCCTAAAAATTCCCGCAACTTCATTTACCACTTCTGTCGAAATAGTACTGGCAAACTTTTTCCCAACACAAGCACTTATAGCAGCCCAACGAACCTCAGGATTACTATCTGTAAGCATTGCTATAATATCCTTTGCATATTTTTTCACTTCCTCTGATGACAAATCTTTGATTAACCTACAAAAAGACCTCTTCGCAAATTCTTCCAAATCACCACCGCTAGCGAACATTGTTTTCAAAACCTCCATCCCCTTGATCCTGCCATAAGCTAATATGGCGTTCAGTTGAACTTCGCGATCCGAGTCTGCAAACATCGCCCTCAAAGCCTTCGCGCCTTCCGCCAATTCTTCCGGTGATAATTTGGGGGTAATATAGTGATAAACGGATACCGCAATTTTTCTAACTTCAGGATCACTGTCTGCAAACATCACCCTAAGCGCCTTCGCGCCTTCCGCCAATTCTTCCGGTGATAGATTGTAAGCAATAGCAATATTGTAATAAACGGATACCGCAATTTTTCTAACTTCAGGTTCACTGTCTGCAAACATCACCCTAAGCGCCTTCGCACCTTCCATTGCTTCTTCCGATGATAATTTGGGAGTAATATAGTGATAAGCGAATACCGCAAGTCTCCTAACTTGAGGTTCACTGTCTGCAAACATCGCTCTCAAAGCCTTCGCGCTTTCCGCCAATTCTTCTGGTGATAGATTGTTGGTAAAATTATCATAAGAACTTACTGCAACAGAACGAACCCCGGGGAGACCATCCTCAAACATCGTCCTAAGCACCCTCGCGCCTTCCGCCAATTCTTCCGGTGATAGTTTATTAGCATCGGCGAGTTGACCATAGGCTATTACAGCCGCCATTCGCACTTCAGCGACATCATTAGCAAACATCATTTTTAATGCCTTCACACACGTCTCCGTTTTTTCAAGTAGAAGGAGACTGCAATATGCCATTGCGGCTGTAAATCGAACACCAGAATCGCTATCAGTAAACATCGCCCTAAGGGCCTTCTCAGCTTCAGTTTTCTCTTTAGGTAAAAACTTTTTGGCCAGTTCACCATAAGCGGACGCGACTACCCGTAGGACTTCAGGTTCACTGTCTGCAAACATCGCTCTCAAAGCTTTCGCACCTTCCGCCAATTCTTCTGGTGAAAGTTTATCTGCAAGCCTGCCATAGCCATATACAGCATTAGCGCGAATCGCAGGATCAGCATCGGAAAACTTCTTTCGCAGCAATCTCGCCCGGTCGGCTAATGACGTGCCAACTTCACTAATCTCGGAGAGCACATTATTTCTATCTACCTCATGTCTATTTCCCTGACCGTCTATGATCATTATAGTTGGATATCCTGTAATCCCCCACGCACTCGCCAAATCCTCGCTTTCAGTCCTTAACCACAAGTGCTGTCCGTTGCCATCTTCTGCAAATTCATCAAATATGGGCTTATATGTCCTGCACGGCCCACACCATGTGGTGGAAAATGTCATTATCGCGTACTGACCCGGCTTTAATCTTTTCAGTTGCTCATTCAGGGACCCTTCATCTTCCACCACTATCACCTTATTTTCAAACGGTGCCGCTCCGTCCTGAATATATCCTTCGGTAGGCACAAATCTTGGAACCGACTGCCAAACTCCCTGAGCCATTACATTTGCATGCCTCTCTGCAAAAGAGACTACTCCATCACCATTTAGGTCTGGAACATCGGCGGCCCAAAATCTTGGCGCAAATTCACCGCAACAAACAGTTTCATCTTTGCTGCCTGCCGAGACAAAAAGCGTCCTTGGATCATCAACAAAGCGTCCTGTGAAATTGCCACCAAAACATTGATCCATGACCACTACCCTTTTCGAATATGGCAGGTGATCCAACTCCGCAACAATGTTTTCGGTATTGCAACCATCCTCCAGACACATACCCGATTCTGCTCCATGGCCGGTCGTATAGATGACAAGTTCATCATCCGGGCCCATCCTACCTCTCAAAGATTCCAATAGCCCCGCTACATCACGCTTGTTGGCAGGTACGTATTGATCTGTTGGAAGCTCCGGTTTTTGGGGACTTGCCACATACAGACTGAAACCGGATTTTGCGAGCTCAGCACCTGCCCTCTCAACATTTTGCAGATGCCTACCCTCTCTATCACCATTAATAATTACCGCATATTTTGCCACAGTTATAGCCTCCCTTTTTCACATACATATGTATTATCGGCATTTTTTAGGCAAAAGTTGCGTCATCGTCAAAAATAGTCATCTTTAAATAAAATAAAAAACGCCAGACGGAGCAAAATAAACCCAACATTTTCAACGATTTATGTGGCTTTAAACTTTGCTCCGTCTGGCGGGGTTTTCTATATTGTGCTTGTTTTTTTTATACAGCTATGCAAATCACTCATGAGCAATTTCGAGAGGTGTTGACATGAATAAAACAATAGAAAAACGCTATCTGGAATCGTTCATCAAAAAAGACCTTAAAAACAAAATGGTTTTTTTAAGCGGTCCCAGGCAGGTTGGCAAAACAACCCTAGCACTCCGATTGTTACATGGAGACGAGGCTCATCCCGCATATCTCAACTGGGACAGCATGGACGATCAGGACAAAATTTTAAATCAGGAATTCCCGCCTAATCAAAAATTGATAGTATTTGACGAAATACATAAATACTCCCGTTGGAGAAATTATCTAAAGGGGCTTTACGATAAAACCAAATCTAAAAGAGAATACCTAGTCACCGGAAGTGCAAGACTTGACCTATACAAAAAGGGCGGCGATGCATTAACCGGCAGGTACCACTCTTATCAACTTCATCCATTAAGCGTCGGCGAACTTGATCCTAACTTTAACATAAACACGGTCGAGTCTCTTTTGAAGTTTGGAGGATTTCCCGAGCCTTTTTTTATGCAATCTGAGACAGAGCTTCGCAGGTGGCAAATGGAAAGAAAACAACAAGTCCTAAGAGACGACCTGCGTGATTTGGAACGCGTTGAAGAAGTAGTCCTGATTTCACAGCTAGCAGACAGGATTCCAGAGTTAGTCGGATCGCCTTTATCAATAAATGCTCTAAGAGAGGATTTGCAGGTTGCGCACGGCACCGCAAGCAATTGGTTAAATATTTTAGAACGTCTTTATGTTATTTTCAGGATTGCACCGTTTGGATATTCAAAAATCCGGGCCGTCAAAAAAGAAATGAAGGCATATTTATGGGACTGGTCGCTTATCGCCGATGTCGGCAGTCGTTTTAAAAATATGGTCGCATGCCAATTGCTTAAATATTGTCACTTTGTAGAAAATACCGAGGGCTATCCTATGGAGTTGCGTTATATACGCGATACAGACAAAAGGGAGATCGATTTCGTTGTCATCAAAAGTGGCAAACCTCTTTTTGCAGTCGAGTGCAAAACCAGTTTCAAAGATATCCCTCAATCCATGTTTTATTTTTCCGAACGACTTAAAATCCCATCTTTCTACCTCGTTCATCTTGGCAAAAAAGACTTCGAACACGCAACCAGAAAAGTAAGAGTCCTGCCCTTCAACACTCTCGCAAAGGAACTTTCACTTCCGTGATGGGAGCAATTACCCGTGCCTATCGAGGATAACGCGAGCTGATGGGCGGTTATTATAGATCTCCATAAACTATAGGATTGCGACCGCGATCAGCCTGTGGCAGATTCATGCACACGCATCCGGAGGAAAACCGATGAATGAACGGCAGATATCCTTGGCAACGCCAGCAGAACACGCGTCCACGGCCAAATCGCCGCCCCATGGCTACATACCGCCAAGGGATGTGGCCAGCAATCGCGCCATGACCGCCCTGATTTTAGGCATATTATCCATAATGTGCACAGGCTTTCTAACTGGCATCCCTGCGATAATCATGGGCAAAATGGAACTAATAAAAATAAAAGCCGGAAAATCAAATCCTGCCGGAAATGGAATTGCGAGGGCTGGCTTCGTCTTGGGAATAGTAGGAACCGTCCTTACCTGCCTGATCGTTCTCACGGGAATTGCGCTCATCGCCCTAGCTGCATTCATGGGAACTTCCGAGCCGGCAAGAGAAGTCGCCCGACAGATATCCCTTACATTGTAAATTCCCGGAGAAGACGATGAGAGTTATTGCAGGAAAAGCCAAGGGTCACAGACTGTATGCTCCAAACGACCGCAGGGTAAGGCCTGCCTTGGATCAGGTAAAGGAAGCGATTTTCAATATCCTCTTCGACGTAAGCGACCTTTGGGTGCTCGATCTTTTCGCGGGCTGCGGTTCGGTGGGGATAGAGGCGCTCTCGAGAGGGGCCCACCACGCCACGTTTGTAGAGGAATGGAAACCGTGCCTAGACGCCATCAAAAAAAATCTTATCCACTGCAAACTTGAAACCCAAGCCAGCATTGTCCGGGCAAGCGTGGAACGAGGCATCGCAAGGCTCTCCAAAACCGCTGAAAAATTCAATCTCGTATTCGTAGATCCTCCATATGAGAAAAATCTCGTAAACCCCACCCTGAAACTTTTGGAATCATCCCCGATCTTAGGCGATGATTGCATCATCGTCGTCGAACACCACCCCAAGGAACCCCTTGAAAATTTCTCCAGGCTCGCCTTGACCGACTCTCGCAAATATGGTCAAACGCTCGTCAGTTTTTTAAACATGGCGAGGTAGTGATGGGAAATCAGGCTATATGTGCAGGCAGTTTCGACCCACCGACCAATGGGCACATAAACATAATCGAGCGTGGCCTTAAAATTTTCGACAAAATAATTGTCGCCGTCGCTGTAAACACCACCAAAACCCCTATTTTCACGCCCGAGGAGCGCGTGGAGATGTTAAGGGAAATTTTTAAAGACAGGCAAAATATAGAAATAGACGCCTTCAAAGGTCTGCTCGTGGAATACGCGAAATCCAAAGGCATCAACCGGATCCTTCGCGGCCTGCGCACAGTGGGCGATTATGAATACGAATCCCAGATGGCGCTAGCCAACAAGACGCTCGATCCGGACGTGGAGTTTCTCTACATGATGACCGAAGGCAAATACGCCCATCTAAGCTCTTCGATCATCAAAGAGGTCATTTCGTTTGGAGCAAGCGGGTGCGGGATGATACACCCTGTGGTCGCCGAAAGGCTAAGAGACAAACTCCTCGTCAACAAGAAGAGAGGAGAACAACAATCATGATAAAAATTTCCAAACGCGCTAAGAGCATGTCCCCCTCAGCCACGCTCGCCATGGCCGCTACGGCATCCGAGATGAAAGCCAAAGGAATAGACGTCATAAGCTTCGCCACCGGAGAACCTGATTTCGACACTCCGGAAAGAATACGCAATGCAGCCAAAGGCGGGCTCGACAAAGGTCAGACCAGATACACTCCCAGCGCGGGCATACCGGAGCTTAGAAAAGCTATCGCTGAAAAGCTCCTGCGCGACAACGGCCTTGCCTACGAATTGAATGAAATAACAGTCACCTGCGGCGCCAAGCAAGCCATCTATAATGCATTGCAGGTGGCCATAGACCCGGGTGATGAGGTAATCATACCCTCCCCATATTGGGTTTCATACCCCGATCAGGTGATGCAAGCTGACGGCGTTCCCGTATTCATCAAGACCACTGTGGAAAATAATTTCAAACTCACCGCCGTCGAATTGGAAAAGGCGATCACACCGAAGACGCGCGCCATCATAATAAACTCTCCTTCAAACCCGAGCGGAAGCGCCTACACAGCTAGAGAGCTAAAGGCGCTGGGAACCGTTCTGGCAGGTCGCGATATAATGATAATATCAGACGAAATTTACGAAAAACTCGTCTATGGCGACTTTGTTCACACCTCCATCGCCAAGGCATGTCCTGAAACCAAAGACCTGACGGTGGTGATAAACGGCGTTTCCAAAGCATACGCCATGACCGGGTGGAGAATGGGCTACGCCGCAGGGCCAAAACCTGTGATAGAAAAGATTTCGGCCTTGGTAGGCCAGCAGATAAGCGGGATACCCGGCTTCATTCAAACAGCTTGCCTTGAAGCATTAACCGGACCTGTCGATGACATCATCGAGATGAAAAACGAGTTTAGGACCCGCAGGGACGCGATGCTCGAACTGATGCTTGCGATACCGGGCCTTAAATGTCCTGTGCCGGATGGGGCATTTTATCTTTTTCCGGACGTAAGCGCATATCTTGGAAAAAGGGCTGCGATAAATACTTCCGCAAAACTCGCTAAATATCTGTTAGACGAGGCGCGAATAGCGACAGTAAGCGGCGATTCCTTCGGTTCGCCTGAAAATATAAGATTTTCATATGCCACCTCCATGAAAAATATCTCGGAAGGCATGTCGAGGATGAGCGAAGCCCTAAAAAAACTTTAACGAAACCAAAAACAAAACCAAAAGGGAGGAAGATAAAATGAAGTCATGGAATTCGATAGACGATATGAAGAAAGGCTGCGAAAAATCTATTTCAATAAAAGGCGATTTGGTAACGATAAACAACGCCGAACTATTCAGAAAAGAAACTATCGATGCCCTCATACACAATGCGGTGTTCGCCGAAGATGACGCTGTTAAAAACGCCGCCAGATGGGTTGTATGGGAAGCATCTCAGTCGCTTGGATGCCCATCCGGATCAATACACGATCTCTACATTGCCCGCGCAAAAGACGAGTGGAAAAACATGACGGTCCCCGCAATAAACCTGCGCGGGCTTACCTACGACATGGCGAGAACCATCTTCCGGGCGCTCAAGAAACACGAAACGGATGCCTGCATATTCGAGATCGCCAAATCGGAGATGGGCTACACAGATCAAAGGCCGGCTGAATTCGTATCTTGCGTGCTTGGCGCTGCTATACGCGAAGGATGGAAATCTCCGGTATTCATTCAGGGCGATCATTTTCAGGTAAATGCCAAAAAATTCGCTTCCGATAAAACCTCCGAGATAAACACCCTAAAGAAGCTCATCACCGAGGCCGTAGGCGCGGGATTTTACAACATCGACATAGACACATCCACGCTAGTCGATCTTTCCAAAGACAATGTATCCGAGCAGCAACGCCTAAATTACGAGGTTGCGGCAGAACTCACCAAACATGTCAGAAAATGCGAACCTGCGGGCCTGACGATATCTGTTGGCGGGGAAATAGGCGAAGTAGGAACGCAAAACTCTACGCCGGAAGAACTTGAAGCCTTCATGAACGGCTACAACTCCGCGCTGGGTGCGGGAACCGCAGGCATAAGCAAAATATCTATCCAAACCGGAACGAGCCACGGCGGCGTGGTACTGCCTGATGGTTCCATCGCCAAGGTCGCGCTCGATTTTGGCGTGATCGACAAGCTGGGCGAAATGGCCAGAAAAAAATTCGGTTTCGGCGGCGTGGTGCAGCACGGGGCCTCCACACTTCCTGAATCTGCCTTCGACAATTTTCCAAAACATCAGGCGATGGAAGTTCATCTCGCCACCGGTTTTCAAAATACGATTTTCGATTCTAAAAATTTCCCCAAAAATCTGAGAGATGAAATGTATGAGTGGCTAAACAAAAACTGCGCAGAAGAGAAAAAAGCCGGAATGACCGATGAACAGTTTTATTACAAAGCCAGAAAGAAAGTTTTTGGTGCCTTCAAAGCAAAAATTTGGTCGATACCGGAAAATGCGAAAATGGCCATACTGGAAGAACTCTTCGGTCAGTTCGATATGCTCTTTACAAAGCTCGGCATAAGCAACAGACCCGGAATAGCTGCGAAATACGTCAAGGTTCTACCGGTGCATCACAAAATGTCTGAATACGGCGTCGCTATCGCCCATGAAGCCATGACGCCAGATGACAATCCCAATGCGGATTGACGCGAAGTAACGGCGGCGTCGCGGTTGGCAACGGCAAAAACTACTTTCAAAGCAGTTCTTCTCTAGGGGGCATCTCTAAAAACCTGTTTATGACTGTCATCCCCGAATGATGTTATCGGGGATCCAGTCCCGGAAAGCCGCATGAGAAAAGAATATGGCTGGATTCCCGCTTTAAGCATGCGGGAATGACAATTGTTTGATGATGGGTTTTTAGAGATGCCCTAGGGAGTATTTCTATCCCTTTTGCCGTGATCTTTCAAAAATTTGCAGCGCCTCATCGCAAAGCAATGCAGGTCGTCTATACCTGCATACACGCAGGGAGTGACCAGAAGAGTGCAGAAAGTTGAAAACAACAAGCCCCAGCCTATGGCCAGCGCCATCGGTTCCAAAAACGGATCGGCACCCATAAATCCGTAGGCCACCGGCAAAAGTCCCGCGGCAGTCGTTATCGTCGTGAGAACGATTGGACGCAGCCTCACACCTGCAGCCTCTATTATAGCCTCGCGCAAGGTAGCGCCCTCCAGCTTCGCCTTGTTGATGAAGTCTATAAGGACTATGGAATTATTGACCACGACTCCAGCCAGCCCCACCGCTCCGACCATCGCCAGAAAACTTTTGGGTTCTGAGTGAAACAAAAACGCCCATGATATTCCGACAAAGCCATAGGGAACGGCTATCATGACTATCATTGGCTGAAGCAAAGACTGAAACTGAAACGCCAGCACCATGAAGATAAAAAGCGCCGCGGCCACCATGGCTATCTTAAGACTCGCAAGCGATTCCTGCGTCTTCTCCCACTCGCCCCCATAGCTAAGCGTTACATCGCTGTGTTTCTCCGAAATATTCCTGAAATTCTTTTCCACCGATTTCGTCACCCCTACCGAGGTGGCATTTTTCTCGTCAACCATCGCCCTGACGACTATCGTCCTCTTTCTGTCGAAATGATGAATGGCGTTCAACCCCGGCGCCATTTCAAAGACAGCGACCTGCGTTATCGGGATGAGGTTGCCCCGTCCGTTGGGTATCATCACCTTCGAAAGGGCTCCCTCCTGATATCTGAACTTATCAGGATATCTCACCCTTACATCTATTTCCTCGTCAGATTTTTTGACGCTGGTTGCTATCACGCCGTCGAAAGAAGCGCGCGTCGCCAAGGCGATGTCCTCCACCCCTATGCCAGCGCGTGAGGCCGAAAGATTATTTACCACTACCCTAGTCTCATCTTTTCCCGGCTCGTAGCTGTCGTGTACGTCCGAGACTCCTTTAATCTTCGAAAGAAAAAATTTGATGTCTTCCGCAGCAGCTTCGAGAACCTTAAAATCATCCCCCCTCACGCGAATGACAACCGGCGCTCCCACCGGCGGGCCCGGCCTTACTTTCTCGAAGGTGATCTCCCTGAAACCGTTGACGCTTTTGGTTTTTTTTCTCAGATATTCTATTATTTCGTCAGCTTCCATCTTACGCGCTGAAGCGGATTTCAAAAAAACCTGTACCTGACCTACGTGGCTTGCCCTCTCGCTAAACGGATCTATATCGTCTTGTTGGGCTACCCCAACATACGTGATAAAATCGTCGAGCTCGCTTTCAGGAATAGATTTTACCGCGTTTTCAATGGGTCTCATCATCTCCGCCGTAACTTCAAGAGCCGTACCGACAGGAGCCTTGACCCTTATAAAAAAAGCTTCGATGCCCTTTTGGGGAAATAGCACGAACGGGATCTTGACGATACCCACGTAGAACGACACTGCAAAAAAAACCAGGGATACAGCTATAACTTTCCAGCGACGTCCCACAAGCCAGGAAAGAAGCTCCACATAACGTTTTGCAAAATCGGAAAACCACCTTGAAAAGCGGTCGGAACCAAACCTGCGCAACGTTCCCCACTTTGGAATTCTCTCGAGTGTCAAAAGATGCGACGGCAATATAATGAAGGACTCCAGCAACGAGGAGATAAGTGCCAATATCACGATGAGTGGTATGAACATTATGAACTTGCCCATTATGCCTGTCATGAACATGAGCGGCGTAAAAGCTGCCACCGTGGTAATGACGGTAGCCAACACCGGCATCCAAACTTCGTAGGCGCCTATCACCGCAGCTTCGGCCGCAGGGACGCCTTTTTCCAGATGCCTATGCACGTTTTCGGATATGATGATGGCGTCATCTACTATCATCCCAAGAACCATAATGAGGCCGAACATTGTAAGCAGATTTATCGTAACGCCAAAATAAGACATAACCATGAAAGTGGTCAGAAAAGCTATTGGAATGCCAAGCGCTGTTGCTACGGCCACTCTTGAACTTAAAAACAAAAACAGACAGGTCAACACGAGTATCATCCCCACCCATCCGTTACTTACAAGCACGTTGAGTCGTCTTTTCACGTAATAGGAAAGATCGTTTACAAGCGACACATCGAGATTTTTCGGAGCATGCAGCAGGTATTCATCTACCGCTTTTTTTATCTCTTCCACCACCTCTATGACATCGCCTCGTTCTTTTTTTACCACCACTAGTGTTATCGCTCTGTTGGCATTGGAACGGTGCGTAGTAGTTTCGGACTGAAAAGTATCGGTAACTTGAGCGATGTCCTCCACCCTCACCCAATATCCCTTTTCGTTGGCGCGTATCACTATTGGCCTCACGCCGCTTGCATCTTCGAACTCTCCTGTCGTCCTTATTATGCTTTCACGGTCGCCTCCTATGAGAGTTCCGCCCGGTATGCTCACGTTTTGCTTTTTGATAGCTCCCACGACCTCGGCAAGCGACATGTAGTACTCATTGACCTTTTCGGGATCCACCTCCACCCAAATCTCGCGATCTCTCCAACCGGAACGATTCACCCGGGCCACATTCGTCAGATCCAGCATGCGAGTCTCAAGCGCATGGGCATGATTTGTCAATTCATCAAGCGACATATCGCCGGATATGGCCACCTCGACCACCGGACGATTTCGGGTTTCTATCTCATAGACTATCGGCTTGTCCTTAAGGTCGGCAGGAAGGTCGTCGGTGCGATCAACAGCCCTTTGTATGTCTCCAACCACCTTGCGTTTGTCGGGGGCATCAGGCTCTATCTCCATAACTATCGTCGATCTCCCCTCCATGGAGCTAGAGGTCATCTCCTTTATATCGCCGACCTCCTTGAGTTCCTTCTCGAGGGGTATCGTTATAAGTTTTTCTATTTCCTGTGGCGTAGCCCCGTGATAAATCGTCGTTACGGTTACTATATCGAGCTGTATATTTGGAAACACATCGCGGTTGAGGCCGGCAAGAGAAATACCTCCCGCCACAAGTATGAATATCGTGAGAAGGTTGACAAACATCGGCTGATTAACGAAGAAGCTAAAGACCCTTTTCATTTCATTTTCCCTCTATAACCCTGCTTTCAGCGAGATCAAGCCCCAGAACCGAAGCCTGATAGGCAAGCCAGGCATCTATAAAACCCTTCTCGGCCGAAACCGCATCGTTTTGATATTGAACGACGATATAAGATGAAGAACGCCCCATGCGATATTTTTTCATTTCCTCCAAGAGCTTTCTTACCTGCAGATCGAAAACCTGCCTGTTGGTTTCCACTATTTTTTTTCTCGACTGCACTTCCAGTATCAACCTGGAAAGGCTGTTGACGATTTGATTTTCGAGATCCTTCATCGCGTAGAGGGATCTGGCCACATCTGCTCTGGCACGACTGGCGTCTGCCCTGGCCCTTCGATTTTCAAGCGGCACGCTAAACGACAATCCAACCGTAACATTGGGGCTATCCATATTGCCAACGGCTTTCTTGTAGCTTGGATCGACGTCGTTGAGCTCGAGACTTGAGACGAGATCGAGGCTCGGCCACCTTGTGTTTTTGGCCACCTTAAGAACTACGTTTAACCTTTCCAGTTCGTTTTTGATGGCTTGATAGTCGCCTCTGCGTTCGAGCGCTAGGGCCACTCTTTCATCGCTGAACACTCCGCAATCGGCAAACGGAGGTTCATCCAAAAAAACATCCAGCTCATCGTCCGGCCCATATTCGAGATCATGCCTTAGAAGGTCCATGGCGGTGAGTTCCCGCTCTCTAAGAACCATAAGTTCATCTTGTCTCTTGAGATAATTCGCCTTGGCCGCAAGCACATCCGTCTCTTCCGCGGTACCGAGCCTTTTTTCGTCTAACGTGGTATTTAAAAACTGTTTCGCAAAGTTCACGGCCTTTTCCTGCACTTCTATGTTCTTTCTTACAAATACAAGGGTCCAGAAATTCCCAAGCCCCTTCGAAACGGTCACATCCACCTGCCTTTTGTAGGCCGCATCCGCAGCTTCGTAGGCTAGGCGGGCCTCATCCACACTTGCGCGGGAGGCCAGGCCGAAGGCGTTTTGCATAAACGATTGACCAAGGGATATTCCAAGCACGGGTTCATAAAGCGGCATGGACGGAATTATCTGATTGCCGTTTATGTTCGAACCAAAAGTGGTCGAACGAACGTTGTCAAAAGAAAGACCGAGCGTTGTTCCCGTAGGGAGCTGTTTAGAAAATGACGCATTCCAATTCCAGATGTCCTGTCTCGAACCAAATATCGGAGTTGTGCGTTTCGCTTTGTCCATCTGATAAGAACCGGCAAGCTCCAGATAGGTGTCGAACACGCCTTTGGCCATGGGAACGCCTTCCGCTGCCTGTCGCACAGTCATCTCTGATTGTTTGATTCCGAAACTGCGCTCTATGATGAGTTCTGTCACCTTTTGGGAATTGAGCTTTCCGATCTGGGAAGCCGCGTTTGCAGACGCCGTAAAAAGCGAAATCAAGACGACCGAACAGAGAAAAACGGTTTTTTTTGCGGCCATACAACTCCCCCCGTTTATGAATTCCAGTTTGCTATCACCCTGAAACGGTCAATGCAAGAAGGCATTGATTTGGATGTGGTTTTTAGAGATGCCCTTAGCTTGTTCTTTTGAAAAAATCAGGTTTTTTGGTCGGCAAAATCTTTCTCTCCGAAGACCTCGGCTGAGAACACGAAAATTTCGGTCTGGGAATCTTTCCACGCATCCGGCAAAAGGCCTGCCTTTTGACATGTCTGGGAAAGAAACGTCTCACGATCCCATCCATATTCAGAAGCTACCTGCGGCAGAAGCACCCCCTGATGATAGCCCCTTTTCAGGAGAATACCGTGTTTTCCAACCTCTATCTTGGAAACATCGTCTAATTTTTCAAGAGGCGTCAAAACCGAAATTTCTATATCCACCGAGGTCATCTCGTCTTTATCTACTCGATGAAAACGCGGATCTCCGGTCGCGGCCGCTATCGCCATATCCCTTATCGTGAGTGCAAGAGGACCCTCTCCCACCATATTGCCGATGCATCCTCTAAGCCGACCCTTGCTGTGGAGAGTGACGAAAGCTCCGCATTTCTTTGCATAAGGCCCAGCTGCCAACAGCGGGGGTCTTCTCGTCCCTTCTTTCAGATACTCCTCTATCGTAGCTCTTGCAAAAGACAGCAGCTCCAGTTTTTTCGCATCGCTCAAAAGCTCAGCCATATTACCCCCTTTCAATCAACTCCTTGACTACGACACGTTCATATCATAGGCGTCTTCTCCTATGAAAGACAAAAAAGTGCGTGCCCAAAAAGTCACCTGCAGACAATGCTCCAGATGCTGTAAGTATTTTTGCGTTCAGATAGATGAACCGGAAACGATGGAGGAGCTAGACGACTATGCGTGGATAATAGCGCATGAAGGGGCATCGATACATATCGATGGCCATGAGTGGTATCTCTACATGAAAAGCCGCTGCAAATATCTTGGCGAAAACGGCACCTGCGGAATATATGAAAGACGGCCTGCGATCTGCCGCGCACATACGCCCGGTGAATGTGAAATAAATTCCGACCACGAGCTAGATTACGACGACGCCGATACCATAATAACGGACATGGACAAATTGTATGAATTCGGCCGCGATTATATAACAGGAAAATCAGGCGACAAGCAAAGCGAAGATTGCGAGGATGACGATGAGCGGCAATAATGTTTTACTTGGAATTTGCGGTGGAATAGCCGCCTACAAATCTTGTGGGCTTGTAAGAATGCTCAAAAAAGACGGGTGCGAGGTTCGATGCATCCTGACCAAATCCGGGTCTGAATTTGTAACCGCCCTGACACTGCAAACTCTTTCGGAAGCCCCGGTGGCAACCGACATGTTCGATCTGATAAAAGAGCGGGAAATAGGTCACATATCTCTTGCCAAATTCGCCGACGTGGTGGTCGTGGCTCCGGCAACCGCCAACATTATTGCAAAGGTCGCTTGCGGAATATGCGACGACATGCTTTCGACGACCATATGCGCCACCAAGGCTCCGGTCGTGTTTGCACCCGCCATGAACGCTGGCATGTGGGAAAATCCGGTAACCCAAAAAAATGTGGCAACGCTAAAAAATCTTGGCTACTGTTTCATTGAACCTGAAACAGGAAAACTTGCATGCGGCGATGAGGGGCCGGGGCGCATGGCGGAGCTGGAAAAAATAAGACAGGTGATAATCAAACAAACAACTGATGGATTCAGATCTACAGATCATCGATGATGACAAAGAAAAAAGAAAAAAACCGGGCTGCAAAAATTCTCATAACAGCTGGACCTACGCGAGAATATATCGACCCGGTGCGTTACCTATCCAACGACTCCTCGGGAAATATGGGGTTTGCCATAGCCCGGGCCGCCTATGAACTCGGATTTGAAGTCACCCTAATCGCCGGACCGGTAAATCTTGAAACACCTCCGTGCATAAAACGCATCGATGTCGTTTCGGCAAAGCAGATGTACGCGGTCGTAATGAAAAATGCCCCCCAAAGCGATCTCATCGTGATGGCCGCGGCTGTGGCCGATTTCACGCCAAAATACACCTCTCCCCAGAAAATAAAAAAATGCACAAAAACCATGGGTGTGATGAATTTATCTCTTAAAGCTACAAAGGACATCCTTGAAAAACTAGGAAAACAAAAAAAACCCGGCCAGATATTGGTCGGCTTCGCCTTGGAAACGAAAGATCTCGAAAAAAATGCCCTCGAAAAATTAAAATCAAAAAATTGCGACTGGATATTCGCCAATTCTTCTAAAAATATCGGAACAAAAACGGCATCAGCAACGCTTTTGCACCGTGACGGCCAAAGATACCCTCTTCCCAAACTTCCCAAAAAAGACCTCGCGTTTATTCTGCTTTCCTACGTCACAAATTTTATCCGGCCCCACACGCAATATCGTTCGTCAAATAGTTCAACGGTCTCGAACAGAGGCGCTATTTAGGCAAAGCGACATTTTTTTCCCGTCGCATAGAAGGGGGAATTTCATGATAGCAAACAGCATACTCGAAATCATAGGCAACACCCCGCTCATCAAACTACACAAGGTTACCGGGGATGCCAAGGGCATCGTTCTCGTCAAACTTGAATCCGCCAACCCGGGCGGATCGGTAAAAGACAGAATGGCCTCAGCCATGATATGTTCCGCTGAAGAATCGGGAGAACTCGGCAAAGACACCGTAATCATCGAACCCACAAGCGGCAACACCGGCATCGGCCTTGCCATGATCGCTGCTGCTAAAGGCTACAGATTGATCCTTACCATGCCGGAAACGATGAGCATAGAACGTCGAAAAATCCTATCGGCCTACGGCGCAGAGCTTAAATTAAGCCCTGCAACAGAGGGCATGAAGGGTGCCATCGCACTTGCAGAAAAACTCGTAAGAGACACACCCAATTCCTTCATGCCATTTCAGTTTAGCAACAAGGCAAATCCCGAAATACACAGACGCACAACGGCAGTGGAAATCTGGAAGGACACCCGGGGAGAGGTGGATGCATTTGTAGCGGGCGTGGGAACCGGAGGCACGATAACCGGAGTATCTGAAGAATTGAAGAAAAAAAATCCCTCTCTTGTATCGGTGGCTGTAGAACCCCTCGATTCGCCTGTGCTCTCCGGAGGCAAAGCAGGCCCTCACAAAATTCAGGGCATCGGCGCCGGCTTCATTCCGGAAGTCCTCAACACGAAGATCTATGAAGAGATCATCATGGTGGCCACGCCCGACGCATACGAAATGGCAAGGCGACTTGCGAAAGAAGAGGGAATACTCTGCGGCATTTCATCCGGCGCAAACGTTTTTGCAGCCGTGCAATTGGCAAAGCGACCCGAATTCTCCGGCAAAACAATCGTAACCATCATCTGCGACACAGGTGAGAGATACCTGAGCACGGAACTTTTTCAAAAAGCGCCAGCACTTCAAGACCCGGTTCATTCATAATCAGACATTCCAAACAAAGTGACATTTGGGGATCTCTAATAACCGCCCAGCTGCTGCGCCTATCCCATTATTGTTCGCAAGTCCTCTTCTGCGGTCCGGGTTGGCATAATATTGAATTTTTCTACCAGAATCTTTAAAACAGGCGGCGTAACGAAGGCCGGAAGGCTTGGTCCTAAACGTATATTTTTTATGCCCAGATGCAAAAGCGTAAGTAATATGCAAACGGCCTTTTGTTCGTACCATGAAAGTATGAGCGACAAAGGCAAATCGTTGATGCCGCACTCAAATGCATCTGCAAGCGCCGAAGCAATTTTTATGGCGCTGTAGGCGTCATTGCACTGGCCGACATCCAGAAGCCTCGGTATTCCCCCTATATCTCCGAACTCAAGCTTGTTGAAACGATATTTCCCGCAGGCAAGCGTTAATATCACGGAATTTTTAGGCACCTTTTCCGCAAACTCGGTATAATAATTGCGACCGGGCTTCGCACCGTCACAGCCTCCGATTAGAAAAAAATGTTTGATGTTACCCGCTTTAACGGCATCGATCACCTTGTCAGCCACGCCCATCACCGCGTTACGGCCAAAGCCCACCGTGATGTATTTCTCTTCAGCATCTGCTGTAAAACCCTCGCTTGAAAGCGCCATCTCTATCGCCGAGGCGAAATTCTTATCCGCGATGTGATGCACTCCCGGCCACGCCACAAGCCCGGTCGTGAAAATGCGATTTTTATAACTGTCCTTTGGCTTTTGTATGCAATTAGTCGTCATAACTATGGAGCCCGGAAATGCCTCGAACTCTTTTTGCTGATCCTGCCATGCACCGCCGAAATTTCCAGCGAGGTGTTTGTATTTCTTGAGTGCAGGATATGAGTGACAAGGCAGCATCTCACCATGCGTATAAACGTTTATCCCCTTGCCCTCGGTCTGTTTGAGTATCGCATCCAGATCCTTCAAGTCGTGTCCCGACACGAGCATCGCCTTGCCTTTTGCCGGCGTCACCCTGACCTTCGTAGGTTCGGGATGACCGTAGATGCCGGTGTTGGCTGCATCTAGAAGCTCCATCACCCTCAAGTTCACCCCGCCGCAGCGAAGTATCATCCCTAGGAGAGTATTTACGTCCGTGGGATTTGCCGCGAGGAAGTCGAGCGCCTCGTGAAAAAATGCATATACCGAATCGTCTTCCTGTCCCAATATCTTCGCATGATCAGCGTATGCCGCCATACCTTTAAGGCCGTAGGTCAAAGTTTCCTGAAGGCCTGTTACATCGTCGCCGTTTTGCTCTTTTCTTTTTGTGATAGCAAAACTTTCGGATTGAACGATGAGAGAGGCGAGATCTTCTGCAGGTTTGAAAAACGCTAAATCGAAGGGCTGTTCAAATTTCCTGCCGACCTTTACGGCCGCAGCTTCCGTGCGCGTCATCAGATCGTTTGTTATCCTTTTAAATCTTTCCATAAAGGGAAGATAACGCTTCGGATCGAAATTCACGTTCGTCACTGTAGTAAAAAGGGCCTCGACGACAAAGAGATCGGCCTCCCGCGTTTCAAGCCCTAGTTCCCTTGCCCTGTGTGCCCACCTAGACGCTCCTTTTGCACAGGCCACCAAAAGATCTATCATCGACGACACTTCCGGTTCCTTGCCGCACACCCCTTTCATCGTACATCCCGTCCCCCTAACCGTCTGTTCGCATTGATAACAAAACATTCCCATCTCGTTCCTCCCATTCTTGAATTAAGTTAAGGTTGGATTTAATGCCAAGTTTAAGGTCGACTATCATAAGGGCATCTCTAAAAAACATCGTTGACAAAGGATGACATCACGAGAAGGTTCTTAGTGCCGACGTGACGATCCCGAAAACAGGAGAGTCTTTTTCAGAAGTTCGGATTTATCCATAAGTTGGCTACACCATTCCAACCGCCAGCGCCAAACCCAAAGCTATAAGCATCACGCCGACTATCTTGTTTATGGCACCCATGGTAATCTTTTTAAGCAGCCGCGAAGCTGCAAAAGAACCAGCAAAGGCCGCGACTATGGCGACAAGTACAGCAACTCTGGCTCCTTCTCCCGCCGTAATGTCCTCGCGCGCCGCAAGAAAAGTCATTCCATAAACGACTATGCGAAACACGTCCACGATAACCGCCGAAACGACTACCGTTCCCACAAACTGTTCTTTGGGCATCCCAAGCTTTACAAGAAAAGTCGTACGAAGCGCACCCTGATGACCGGAAAGACCACCAAAAAAACCCGACAGAAGACCTCCTATGGGGACATACTTGCGGTCAAGCGCCCTATCCTCGAAAAATTTCATAAGTTCGGTTACGCCAAAAAAAGCGATGAGTATGCCAATGACAAAACTTGCCGGCATAATTTGAAAATCGCGCATGCCTATGGAATAGGTCGCTATCGGTTCCATCTTGGAAACAAAACCCAGTAGAAACGCGCCAGCTACTGCAGCTAGGGCCGCAGGGAGGGCAAAGATGGCAACAATTTTTAAATTGGCCTTTCGACCCACAAGCAGCACCTTGAATACATTGTTTGCAAGATGCACGACCGCGGTGGCCGCTATGGCAATTTCAATCGGGAAAAAAAGCGCAAATACCGGCATGAGGATTGTGCCAAGACCGAAACCTGAAAAAAGCGTCAGCGCAGCCACCAAAACCGCAACCACGGCTATGAAAATATATGCCATTATCATGCGTCCCCCCCCCTTTGCCAGCAGTCTTAATACAGGCGTTTCGAGTCCCTGTCAAAGATGCAAATTCTGCGCCTTTATTGCATCAATTGATACGGATCAAAAAAACACCAGTCGCGCCAGGAAAGAAGCCCGCCAGAGACAGCGCGAGGATAACATTTTGTTGTAATTGACATTCCTGACGTTTTCAATTTCTGCAATTTAAAGAGGCAATTCTGTGATGTCTTCTAAATCACGGGAAGGCATTTCCGCCTTTCCACCCTTCGTGCTCGTGCTGATCTCCACAAGTACTGCGGTGATATTATCCTTTCCGCCGGCCGACTTCGCTGCAGAAACCATTTCCAAACACGCTGTCTCGAGGTTCTCTATCCTCGCAAAGTTCAGCAATTCTTCTTCCTTCATCATATTGCTAAGCCCATCGCTACAAAGCAGGAAGCGTTCGGGAGGATACAATGTAATGACATCGATATCTGCCTCTACCTCCTCCTTGAAACCAACCGAACGTGTAATTACGTTGCGCATTTTATGCCCCTTCGCCTCTTCCGGCGAAATCGCGCCCTCCCTTAGCCTCTCGTCCACCCAAGAATGATCGTGGGTCAAAAGCGTAATACCGTTTTCCGCAATCCTGTATGCACGAGAATCTCCCACGTGCGCAAGATAGCCACGGTGATCGCGGATGAGAAAAGAAACGAGCGTCGTTCCCATGCGGTGTTTCTTCTTCAGGCGCTCCGCGATTTTTCTTTCAATAGGATCATTCGACTGCTTGGACGTTTCCCACTTCTTCGCCTCCTCTTCATTTTGCTCGTAGAGCCTCTTGTTGATCGCCATGACCGCATACTCGAAAAAATTCTCGCCCGTATCGATGTCAATCGGGTCAGCGGTCCAATTTTCATTCTGTGACACCGAAACCTCAGCCATCAGCTCCAAATTCTCCGAGGTAAACCAACTGGCCACTTCACCTTTATCGCAACCGCCCATTCCATCGGCCACTATAAACAAACCCAATTTCTCATCGATTAAGTAAGCATCCTCGTTGTTGGTCCTTTGGCCGATATCCGTCGCGGCCCGCGCCCTTACAATCAATTTCTCTTGTTTTTTCATGGGGATATGGTATCCCAGCAAGCGTTGAAATTCAACCCGTAAATTTGAGAATCGGTGACAGGGGAAAATCGAAGTCTAACGCGAAGGGGGATGTCATGACCGACAAAACCAAAGATGCGGATCAGGAGACGGCAGAGGCAAGAATGATCGAGGAGCAAGACTGGACGTTCGATCACGGCACCCGATTTGAAGATTACGAAATCATTCGTCGCATACGCAGCAGCCGAAACTGGATTACGGTGCTCGCCTAAAACAGCACCGGCGATCGCAAGGCCTTAACCTATATCGACAAATCCAAAATCATCGAGCGAAAAGTTCTCAGGATGCTGGAGACCGGCCGGGACGGAGAGACAAGCGAAACGGAATTCACCGAAGAGACGCGCCGGGCCTACGAGCTCAACGTCGGGCGTTTCAAGATAGAATATCAGACCATCTTGCAGCTAGATCATCCCGG